>Ga0207826_1000020_pt1 | contig 37804 bp, 29 predicted proteins | sample LuqExpMetageno80_FD_187837 | JGI IMG/M metagenome (GOLD analysis project Ga0207826, IMG submission 187837) | Tropical forest soil microbial communities from Luquillo Experimental Forest, Puerto Rico - Sample 80 (SPAdes) | ecosystem: Environmental > Terrestrial > Soil > Tropical forest ... | reverse complement strand
TGCTGCAGTTCCTGAAAGACGTTTTCCTGCCGCTCGCGGTCACGCGTCACGTCGGCGACCGCCCACACCGCCAGTCGCGACTCCTGCTTGCCGGCGCCAAGCGCACGCACGCGCAGGCGCAGCCAGCGTCCACGCTCGCCCGCCGCGTTCGCGATGCGCACTTCCTCCTGCAACCGGCGGCCTTCGCGCGCCGCCTTGAGCAGACGGTAGATCGCTTCGGAGACGTCCGGATCGCCGATGAAGACACGCTCGATCGGGCGCACGTCGGTCTCGTCCGCCGCGCCTATCAGGTCGAGATAGGCCGCATTGGCGTAGAACACCCGCCCGCTCTGGTCGGTGACGAGCAAACCATCGCCGTCATTGTCAACCAGCGTCTTGAGCAGCGGATGGCCGGTGTCGCGGCCGGAGAAGCGCAGGATGCCGGCAGCCGTCGCGAACAGCGCGATGACGCCGATCGTTCCGAGCAGCGCCAGCAGCGCGAGTATGTAAAGTCCGGAGTATTGCTCGCCGATATAGACGACACCCGCCGCTGCGGCGATCAGCAGTAGCGCGACAAACAGCACCAGTCCGATCGAACCCAAACGCGGCACGCTGCCGGTCTTGTCGAAAGCCGGCCGGCCCTTCCCCTCGCTGCGCCTCCGTTCCTCGCCCGCCATATCGGTCCTTGTGCGCCGCGGGGCTGCCGCCCCCTCCCTGAGTGCCTGATGCGGGGCTTATCGCGCAAGGGCCGGACTGCCGTCTTCCCCGCCAAAGCGAGAACGCATTCGCCGCAGCACCTCAGTTCTGCTGCTGAGTATGGGTCCTCCGGTGCTGGATCAGATTGCCGCCGAGGGCGGCAAGCGTGAGCACGATGAAGAGCGCGGAGAGTAGTTCACCACCGAGCATTCTGAAAAGGTGCGGCAGCGCCGGGCCGTCGACGCGGATCTACCACGAGTTCGCGAGCAGCCTGCGCATCGTGGTGCGGTGTGTCGGCATTTGCCACGTTCTCGGCGAGGACGTGCTGGCGCTGCAGCCGTCATTCCATTCGGGTGCGCAGCATCGACAGAATCGGGATATCGACAATCGCCATCGGCCCAAGGTTCCCTGTACGGGACTCCCGCTGAGCAGACTTTGCCGGGCGCATGGTTAACCCGCGGTGGCGCCCCCGCGCGGGTAGAGCCGGCAACTGGCGTTAACCATCGCAATGGCTGTGAAATGGCCGTTTTGCCACAGAACCCCCTTTATTTATCAACACTCTGTTAGTATTCGGGGCGGCAGATTGTGCCTGCGTCTTTAACCTCGGGGCGATCCCCGGTACATGGCGGCACGAAGCACGGAGCGACGCAAATGTTCGAATCTCTCTTCGGCATGCCGTTGGCCGCACGCTTCATCATCGCGTTCGTGGTGGTGCTGGCGCTGATCGGCCTGACGGCGTGGCTGGTGCGCCGATTCGCATCCAATCGCCTCGGCGCCGGCAACGCCCGCGGACGACAGCCGCGGCTCGCGGTGATCGACGCCGCAAACGTCGATGCGCGCCGCCGGCTGATTCTCATCCGCCGCGACAACATCGAACACCTTTTGATGATCGGCGGACCGACCGACATTGTCGTTGAGCCGAACATCGTGCGTGCAGGAGCACCGCGCGAGTCCGCTCGTGACAATGGCGCGCGGCTGCCAAATGTCGATACCGGCTGGCCGCTGCAGCCGATCAACGAGCCGCCCGCGCGCGGGCGCGAAGAATGGGCGCCGCCTGAGTTGCCGCCGCGGGCGCGGTCCACCGACACCCTTGCGGGGATGTCGTCGGAATTCTCTTCGCGCGTGGCCACGCCCGACGTGCCGCCGATGCCGCGCCGCGAGTTGCGTCCTGCGCCGCCACCGGCAGCGGTGCACGATCCGGCCGGCGACCAAAATCTCGCGGATATGGCCAACCAACTCGAAGCCGCGTTGCGCGGTTTGCCGGAAACGCGTTCCCCGGTGAAGGACACGCTGGCGCAGGCTGCGGCGCCGTTGAAAGCGCCCGAGCCGCTGCGCCCGCCGCGCGAAATCAAGATGCGCATTGATCCGCGAATCCAGACGCGCAGCGAACCCAAACCGGAGATCAAACCGGATCCGCGGCTTGAACCGCGTTCGGAGCCGAAACTCGACATGCCCGACGTAAATGTCGAGGCGCGCGCGGAGCCAAAGTCTGAGCCCAAGCCCGAGCCGAAACCGGAGCCGAAGCTCGAACAAAAATCGGAGCCGCCCAAGCTAGAGGCGAAGCCGCAATTCGCGCCGGATGCGCTGTCGCGGCAGGACTTCTACGACAATCTCGAAGAGGAGATGGCCAGCTTGCTCGGCCGTCCGTCAGGAAAATCGTGACAGGCCGTTCCGGCCGCCGTATCAGTCTCGCGGCGGTGGCGACCAGGGTTGTCGTCCTCCTACTGTTTGCCGCTCCTGCTGTTGCGCAGGACCAGCATCAATTTCGGATAGGGTAACGGCAGCGCGTTGACCGAACGATCCAGATGATCGCGCTGCGCTCGCATCCTCGTCGGTCGTGTCGCTCCCGTTCAAGCTCATATTCTTCGTGCTGGTGGACGGTTGGAGCCTCGTCGCCGGCTCGCTGATCTAGAGCTGCGGGACGTAGCTCATCGTCATTCCGGACGCCGCCAACGAGTCCACGCGAAGCGCGTGCCCGATGATAAGCTCTGCGGCGAAGGACTGAGCCTGCGCCCAGATTCCGGATTCGCGCCTTCGGCGCGCCCCGAAATGACGGAATTGGCTGAGAACCGCGTTTCCCATTCGCTCCCCGGCACAAATAATTTTGCTGCTGCCGCGCATGTCGCCAACCGCTTTCTTCTTATTTTTTGCGGCCTCTTGCCGCACCGCGTAACGCGCCGCTAGTTCTCCAGGAACAGTATTTGCATGTTCCGAAGGAAGTTTGGCGATGGCGAACACCGAAGTTTATCAAAACCGGGTGGCGGCAGCGCCGTTGCGCTGGCGCGAGCTCTGGCTGAAGGAAGACTGGTGGGCGATCTGGCTTGGCTTAGGAATCGTCGCGCTCGCCTATGCCTTCTTCGCGAACGGCGCGAGCATCAAATGGATTGCGGTCACTCCGGCGAAGTGGTCCACCTTTGCGCAACTCGGGCAGCACCTCGCCGACAACGCCCCGCGCTACGTCGCGCAATTCGCGGCCTGGCTCGCGGTCTTCAGCATCGCGCTGACCGCGCTAGGGCATAAGGCACGCGCGTTCATTCCCTCGTTCGCCCTGCTCTACGTCCTCTCCGTTGCGATCTTCGCGCTCGGGCAGTGGGACAAGGCGGTGACGTACAATCTCGAGCCGCCGCTGGTCGCACTCGCGCTCGGCCTGATCCTGTCGAATGCGCTGCGTCTGCCGCGCTGGCTCGACACGGGCTTCCGCGTCGAATTTTATATTAAGACCGGCATCGTCCTGCTCGGCGCCACCCTGCCTTTCACGCTGATCGTTTGGGCGGGTCCGGCCGCGATCCTGCAAGCCTCGATCGTTTCGATCATCACCTTTCTGACCATCTACTTCGTCGCGACCAGGATCGGGCTGGACAAGCGGCTCGCTGCCACGCTTGGCGCCGGCGGCGCGGTGTGCGGCGTATCGGCCGCGATCGCGATTGCGGGCGCGGTCGGCGCAAAGAAGGAGGACGCGCCGATCGCGATCACCACCGTGATCGTGTGGGCGGTGGTGATGATCTTCGTGCTGCCGTTCGCGGCGCAACTGCTGCATCTGCCCGCCGGCGTGGGCGGCGCCTGGATCGGTACCTCAGAGTTCGCCGATGCCGCTGGCTTCGCCGCCGCGCAGACGTACGGCGATCTCGCGTCGCACGGCGCCGTCGCCGGCAACAGCGATCAGGCCGTGTTCGCCTACACGCTGATCAAGGTCGTTGGCCGCGATGTATGGATCGGCATCTGGGCCTTCGTGCTGGCGATCATCGCGACCACGAAATGGGAGCGCATCGAGACCGGCCGGAAGCCAAACCCGGCAGAGATTTGGTGGCGCTTTCCGAAGTTCGTCATCGGCTTCCTGATCGCATCGCTGCTCATCACCGCAGTCACGACCGGCTACAGCCTCTCCGACTACAACAAGACCGTGGTGCCCGCCCTGGTCGCGCCGATCAAGGACCTGCGCAGCTGGGCGTTTATCTTCTGCTTTCTTAGCATCGGGCTGACCACGCGTTTCCGCGATCTCGCCAGCATGGGCAAAAAGCCGTTCCTCGCCTTCAGCGCGGGCGCGCTCGTGAACGTGGTCGTCGGCTTCGTGCTTTCGGCCATCGTGTTCGCCGCGCATTGGGAAAATCTCGCCCGATGAGCGCCGAGACGACCATCACCAGGACGTGCCGGCATTGCCGGCACTTCCGTAACGATGCGCGGTTCCTCGAGACCGCCTTCCCCGGGCTGACCAGCATGAGCTCGGGCTATGGCTCGGTCCGCGCCGAAGACGGCATCTGCCTCCGGCACGACCGCTATCTGAATGCCGCGTCGTCGTGCCCGCAATTCGGCGAAATCACGGAGAGCAGAATTCTCTCCGGGACCTCCGGAACGGCAAATCCTTCTCCCGCGCAGGCAGTCGCGCGGCAGACTTCTTCTTATTTTTCGGGGCTTCTTGCCGCTACGCAGCAGAGCCTTCTATCTCATGCTTCGGAAGACGCTGGAGTCTATGCGATGACCGATCTACCGCACGAGCTAAATGGGCTGGAGCCACCGGGCGTGGCGAATTGGCTCGCCGCGTTCGGGACGGCGCTGGTCGCGCTGATCACGATCGGCATCCTTCCGCACATCTGGGGCTGACCGATGCCTCCAGGATTTGCCGCCATTCCGAAGACGGCACCCTTCTCCGAGGAAGACGTCGAACTCCTGAACCGCGTCGTCGGTCCGGCGAACGCTGTGCAGCGCGCCTGGCTCGCCGGCTTTCTCGCCGGCGTCGAGTCTGTCACCGGCGTCGCGCATGTCGCTCCCGCTGTCGCGCCGCAGGCGGCCGAGCCGCTGACCATCGTGTTCGCGAGCGAGTCCGGCAATTCGGAAAAGCTCGCCTCCGACATGGCGAAGTCCGCACGCAAGATCGGCCTCAAGCCGACCGTCATCGACATGGCGGAACTCGAACTTGCGACGCTCACGAAGGCGAAGCGGCTCATCCTCATCGCCGCGACCTGGGGCGAAGGCGAGCCTCCCGGCCGCGCCGTGCACGTCTACAACGAATTGATGAGCGATGCAGCGCCGCGCCTCGACGGCGTCGAATTCGGCGTGCTCGCGCTGGGCGACACTGCCTATGCCGAGTTCTGCGCCATCGGCAAGAAGATCGACGAGCGGCTTGCGGCCCTCGGCGGCAAGCGCGCCGTCGATCGCGTCGATTGTGATCTCGATTTCGCGACGTCCGCCGCGCAGTGGATCGACGGCGCGCTGAAGGCGCTGGCTCCCGCCGACGCCGAGCGCGGACGTGTCATCGCGGTCGATTTCAGCAAGCCCGCGTCGGCGCCGGCGAGCGAGATCATCGAAGCCGAGGTGCTCGAGCACATCAATCTCAACTCGTCGCGCTCCGACAAGGAGACGATCCATCTCGCGCTGGGCTTCGAGGCCGCACCACCCTACGAGCCGGGTGCATCGCTCGATATCTATCCGGAGAACGATTCCGCCGCGGTCGACGAGATTTTGCAGTTGAGCGGCGTGAGCGACGAAGCCCTGCGCAAGGATCTGCTCGCCGCGCGCGACATCACAACGCTTTCGACCAAGACGCTCGAGACTTACGCCGCCGCGACCGGGCATTCCGACGTGAAGGCGCTGCTCGCGGACGGCAAGGCGCGCGAGTGGATCGTCGGGCGCCAACTGATCGACCTGATCGAGAGCTTCCCCGCGAAGGTCGATGCCGAGCAGCTGCGCAGCCTCACGCGCCCGCTCGCGCCGCGCGCCTATTCGATCGCGTCATCGCGCCGCGAGGTCGGCGACGAAGCGCATCTGCTCGTCTCGGCCGTGCGCTATCGCAGCTACGACCGCGACCGCAAAGGCGTCGCCTCGACCCATGTCGCCGACCGGCTCAAGCGCGGACAGACGCTGCGCGTGAAGCTGAAACCCAACAAGCATTTCGCCCTGCCCGCCACCGACCGCGACATCATCATGGTCGGTCCCGGCACCGGCATCGCGCCGTTCCGCGCCTTCGTGCAGGAGCGCCGCGCGATCGAAGCACCGGGCAAGAATTGGCTGTTCTTCGGCGACCGCTCGTTCACGCACGACTTCCTTTATCAGCTCGAATGGCAGGACGCGCTGAAGGACGGCTCGCTCACGCGCATGGACGTCGCCTTCTCGCGCGACACGCCGGAGAAAGTCTACGTGCAGCACAAGATGTGGGCGCAGCGCCGCGACCTGATCGAGTGGCTGGAGAACGGCGCGCATTTCTATGTCTGCGGTGACGCCAAGCGCATGGCAAAGGATGTGCGTTTAACACTCGTGCAGTCCTACGCCGACGTGAAGGCGCTCTCGCCCGAGCAGGCGGAAGCCGCTGTGCAGTCGCTCGAGCGCGAGAAGCGGTATCTGCAGGACGTGTATTAGGGCGGCTACGCCTCCCCTCTAGCCGTCATGCCCCGCGAACGCCGGGCATCCAGCACTCCATAGCTGCCAGTGCTGGATCGGCCGCCTTCGCGGACGATGACGCCGACGAGAACCGGAGAATCCGATGACCGACGAACTCTCCTCCATGGAGCACCTGAAGGCGCGCAGCCGCTACTTGCGCGGCGACCTTGCCGAGGACATGGCCGATCCGATGACGGGCGGCGTCTCCGAGGACAGCGCGCAGCTTTTGAAATTTCATGGGATGTATCTGCAGGACAACCGCGATCTGCGGCCCGAACGGATGAAGAAGAAGCTGGAAAAAGCGTTCGGCTTCATGATCCGCATCCGCCTGCCGGGCGGCGTGATTGCGCCACAGCAATGGCTCGCGCTCGACGAGGTCGCGCGCGTCTATGCCGGCGACACGCTGCGCCTGACAACGCGGCAGACATTCCAGTTGCATGGCGTTCTGAAATTCAACATCAAGACCGCGCTGAAGGCGATCAACGCGGTGGCGCTCGACACGATCGCGGCCTGCGGAGACGACAACCGCGGCGTCATGGCGGTGTCGAACCCGCATCAGTCGCGCATTCATGCCGAAGCTTACGAACTCGCGCGCCGCGCCTCGCAGCATTTCCGGCCGCGTACGAACGCCTATTACGAAATCTTCCTCGATGGTGAGAAGATCGCCGGCGAAGGCGAGCGCGATGACGTCGAGCCGATCTACGGCAAGACCTACATGCCGCGCAAATTCAAGATCGGCTTTGCAGTCCCGCCGTCGAACGATATCGACGTGTTCGCGCAGGACCTCGGCTTCATCGCCATCGTCGGCAAGACCGGCGGCATCGAAGGCTGGAACGTGGCGGTCGGCGGCGGCATGGGCATGACGCACGGCGAGGCGGAGACCTATCCGCGCATCGGGGACGTGCTCGGCTTCTGCCGGCCGGAGGACGTGATGACGGTCGCCGAAGCGGTGGTCACCATCCAGCGCGACTGGGGCGACCGCACCAACCGCAAGCACGCGCGGCTGAAATACACGCTGGACGATCATGGCGCGGATGCGTTACGCGCCGAGATCGCCAAGCGCGCCGGAAAGCCGCTGGAGAAAGCGCGTTCCTACGCATTCACCTCGACCGGAGACCGCTACGGCTGGACCGAAGGCGAGAACGGCAAGCATCATCTCACTTTGTTCATCGAGAACGGACGCTTGAGCGACTTCCCCGACGGCCGGCGGCTGCTGACCGGCATGCGGCGCGTTGCGCAGGTGCACGAAGGCGAAATCCGTGTCACGCCGAACCAGAATTTGATCATCGCCAATGTCGCAAAGGAGAAGCGTGCCGAGATCGAAGCGCTCGTCGCCGAGCACCGAATGCATGGCGAGCACACGGGGCTGCGCCGCAATTCCATGGCCTGCGTCGCGCTGCCGACCTGCGCGCTCGCGCTTGCCGAGAGCGAGCGCTATCTGCCCGAACTTATCGACGCACTCGATGAACGGCTCGCGACGCATGAGCTTTCGCAGGACGACATCGTCATCCGCATGACCGGCTGCCCGAACGGCTGCGCGCGGCCCTATCTCGCCGAGATCGCCTTGGTCGGCAAAGGCCCGGGTCGGTACAATTTGTACCTCGGCGCGGCGTTCGACGGCACGCGCATGAACAAGCTCTACGCCGAGGATCTCGACCATAACGGCATCGTTGGCGCGCTCGATCCGGTGCTCGCAGCCTACGCGAAGGAGCGCAAAAAGGGCGAACGCTTCGGCGATTTCACAATCCGCGCCGGCTTCGTTGCGGCGACCCGCAACGGCCTCGACTTCCACGCCGACACCGGACCGCAGGCGCGCAAACCATGAACCCGCGTTTGCCCTCCGAGCAGAACCCCGGCCGCATGGCGCCGCTCGCGCGGCTGCCCGTGTTTCTGGCGCTCGAAGGTAAACGCGCCGTCGTCGCAGGTGGAAATGCGGCGTCAGCATGGAAGGCAGAGCTTCTGTCGGCCGCGGGGGCGCAGGTCGATGTCTATGCAGACGAGATTTCCGATGAACTACGCGCGCTGCTCGTTGAACCGCCGCGCGATGGCATCGTGCTGCATGCGCGCGTCTGGACCGAAACCGATTTGTCCGGCGCCGGCATCGCCATCGGCGCGTTCGAGCGTGAGGAAGATGCCGCGCGTTTCGTGTCCGCCGCGCGCCGCGCCGGCGTGCCGGTGAACGTGATCGACAAGCCGGCCTTCTGCGATTTCAATTTCGGCGCCATCGTGAACCGCTCGCCACTCGTCGTCGGCATCTCGACCGACGGCGCCGCGCCGGTGTTCGCGCAGGCGATCCGCGCCAAAATCGAGGCCATGCTTCCGAAAGGTTTTGCCGCTTGGGCGGAGGCCGCACAGCGCTGGCGCGTGGCGGTGAAGTCCCTCCCGGCCGCAGCGCGCCGCAAATTCTGGGAGCGTTTCGCCGACCATGCGGTGACGCATGCGAGCGTTGCGCCGAAGAAAAGCGACTTCGACTGGCTGTTGCGCGGTACGAACGGCGCGACCGGCTCGGTCACGTTGGTCGGCGCGGGGCCCGGCGATCCGGAACTGCTCACGCTTGCCGCCGTGCGCGCGTTGCAGACGGCCGACGTGATCCTGTTCGACGATCTCGTCTCGGCGGACGTGCTCGATTTCGCGCGGCGCGAAGCGCGCAAGCTCTTGGTCGGCAAGACGGGTTTCGAGCCCTCGTGCACGCAGGACGATATCAACGCGCTGATGGTGGGCTTGGCCAAGCAGGGCAAGCGCGTGGTGCGGCTCAAAGGCGGCGATCCGCTGATCTTCGGTCGCGCGGCGGAAGAGCTTGAGGCCTGTGGCGCCGCTGGCATTCAGGCGAACATCGTGCCCGGCATCACCGCCGCGCAAGGCGCAGCGGCGGCGCTGAACGTGCCGCTCACGGGCCGCGGGCACGTGCGCCGGCTGCAATACGTGACGGGTCACGCGCGCGACGGCCGGCTGCCCGACGATCTCGATTGGAAGAGCCTCGCCGATCCGGCCTGCACCACGGCCGTCTACATGCCGACACGCACATTGGCTGCACTGGCGGAGCGCGCGCTCGCGGCGGGGCTCGATGCTTCCATGCCTGCAATTGCGGTCGCGCGCGCGACGCGTCACGATCAGCGCATTTTACGCGCGACCGTCGGCAGCATCGCGCAAGAGCTCACGCGCATGCAGCTTCCCAGCCCGGTGCTGGTGATGATCGGGAACGTGCTCGTCGACCAATCTCAACAGGCCGAAGCGGCACCGCGCGCCGCGATCTAGGCCGACCGGCGGTCGCCGGCATGCTCGCGCAGCAAACGCCGGCGCAGGCGAGCGCGGATCGGCTTCTCCTGCACCGCCGCGATCAGGCGCTCCACGTTGCTGCGGAATGGATGCGCGGGAAACGCGTTCTCCAACAGCGCCGGCACGACCTGCAATTCGAGCGAGATCGGATGGTGATCCGACGGCCCTCGCGCGAGCACGCGGCCGTGCGTGCATTTGAGGCCCCGCCCCATGCAGCGATCGAGCCGGAACGACAAGATCGTCGCGGGACTGTGCGTCGGCTGACGCGGGCCGATGTCCTTGAAGCCCGGCAGCGAGATCGGCCCGACCGCATTGTAGTCGCCGATGATCGCGGCCGGACCGGCGAGCGCATTGGCGATGCGAAAAAGCTGCCAGCGATTGAGGAACTGTCCGTGCGAGAGATGCACGTTGGCGAAATTGATGCCACCGAAATTGACGATCTGCGCAAGCCGCGGCGGCACGCGCCCAGGCACCTGCGAGACCGGCAATCGCAGCGCGCGCGGGCGCGGTAGCGCATGCGGGCTCCACATCGCCAGCCCGTAGATACGGCCTTCCAGCGGCTCGCGAAAGAACGTGCCGCCGACGAGCTTTGGCAGCTCGGAGATGTCCTGCGTCGCTTCCTGTAGCAGAGCGAGATCCGGGCGATGCCGGTGGATGAGCGCGGCAACGTCCTCGACCGCCGCGCCGGTCAAACGCAGCACGTTCCAGCTGATGACCTTCACAAGAACCCTCGATTCGGTGTGTCCGCCCAACTTTACATAGGCCCCGTCCGGATTTGGTGCAATCGGAAGGACGTGATGGAACAGGCTGGCGGCCGTCCCACAAGGCCGATAGGCTTGGCCGTCGATAGCGAGATGCGCTCGGGAGGGGCGCTCGCAATGACCGAGCTCCTGCTGATGGTGTCCATTCCGCCGCTTGTCGGTGTGCTCACCTACGCGGCCGTGCGCTGGCGCTGGGCGAAACAAGAGCAAGCGAGGCAGGCCTCGCTGCGCGAGCCGCGGATGAACTGATGCGACCGCTTGCGGGCGTCCGCGTGCTCGATTTTTCGACGCTGCTGCCCGGCCCGATGGCGACGCTGCTGCTGGCCGAAGCAGGCGCCGAGGTGATCAAGGTCGAACGACCCGGCGGCGAGGAGATGCGCGGCTATGCGCCGCAGTGGGGAGACGTGAGCGCGACCTTTGCGCTGCTCAATTGCGGCAAAAAGAGCATCGTCGCTGATCTCAAGGACCCAGCAGCGCGTGAGCGCATGTGCGCGCTTGCAGTGACGAGCGACGTGCTGGTCGAGCAATTCCGCCCCGGCGTCATGGACCGGCTCGGGCTCGGGTACGAGAGCCTGCGTAAGCTCAACCCGACACTCGTCTATTGCGCGATCACCGGTTACGGGCAGACGGGCCCGCGGCGCAACCGTGCGGGCCACGATTTGAACTACATCGGCGACGCCGGATTGCTCGCGCTCTCCTCCGGTACGCCCGGCCACCGCACCCTTCCACCTGGATTGATGGCCGACATCGCCGGCGGCAGCTACCCCGCCGTGATGAACATCCTGCTCGCGCTGCGCCAGCGCGATACGACAGGCGAAGGCTCGTTCATCGACGTGTCGATGACGGACAGCCTGTTTGCCTTCACGTTCGCCGCGCTTGCGCAAGGCAACGTCACTGGCGTCTGGCCCAAGGACGGCGGCGAGCGGCTGACGGGCGGTTCGCCGCGCTATCATATGTATGAGACGCGCGATGGAGCCGTCGCGGCCGTCGCCGCGCTAGAGCAGAAATTCTGGATCGCCTTCACGCAGGCGATCGGTTTGGAAGCCGAGTACAGCGACGATCGCCGCGATCCGGCGCGGACGATCGCGCGCGTCGCCGAGATCATCGCGTCACGCAGCGCGGGCGAATGGAGCACGGTGTTCGACGAGGCCGACTGTTGTTGCTCGATCATGCAGGACCTTCGTGCGGCGACGAACGATCCGCAATTCGCTGCGCGCAAGCTATTCGCGCGCAAGCTCGCGAATGCGCGCGGCGACACGATCCCGGCCCTACCCGTTCCAATCGCAAATGATTTTCGTAAGCGCCTCGATGCACTCGCCGCTGCGCCGACCCCAGGCGCGCACAACGCGGAGTTCGGCTTCGCGCCGGTATCCGGATGAGCGTCCGCGCCTCGCAATGACCCGCCCGATGCGCTAAACGAGCCGCGCATGCAGAGCGAAAAGGAACAGGTTGCGCTGACGTCGATTGCGGCGTCCGCCGCGCTGGCGATCGCAAAGGCGATCGTGGGCGTGAGCACCGGATCGCTCGCAATTCTGTCGGAAGCCGGCCATTCGTTCATCGATCTCGGCGCGACAGTGATGACCTACGCCGCCGTGCGAGTCTCCGGCAAGCCGGCCGACGAGGAGCATCATTACGGCCACGGCAAAGTCGAATCAATCTCTGCACTCGGAGAGACGGCGCTGCTATTTCTGCTCTCGGGCGTGGTGGTGTGGGAAGCCGTCAAGCGGCTGATCGGCAGCGAAACGCATACCGTCGAAGCGACCATCTGGGCCTTCGGCGTGATCGCCGCATCGATCGTCATCGACTTTTTTCGTGCGCGCGCTCTTACGCGGACGGCACAAGCGACGCAAAGCCAGGCGCTGGAAGCGGACGCGCTGCACTTCTCGTCCGATCTGTGGTCGTCGCTCGCCGTGCTCGTCGGCCTCCTCGGCGTGCATTACGGGCTCGCGTGGGCGGACTCTGCCGCCGCGATTGCGGTCGCCGGGCTCGTCTGCGTCGCCGGCTGGCGACTCGGCAAGCGCACCATCGATACACTCACCGACGTCGCACCGCCCGGAGCCGCCGCGCAGATCGAGAAGATCGCCTGCGCCGTTCCGGGCGTGGTCGACGTCGAGCATGTGCGCGCGCGCGGGGTCGGCGAGACGATCTTCGTGGATCTGACGGTCGCGGTCAGCCGGACGCTGCCGCTCGATCGCGTCAACGCGATCAAGGAAGCCGTCACGATGGCGATCCAGAGCCACATGCCGGGCGCGGAGCCTGTGGTCGTCACGCATCCGGTTGCGCTCAGCAACGAAACCGTGCTCGACCGCGTGATGGTGATCGCGCGCAATCGCGCGCTGGCGGTGCATCACGTCACCGTGCACGAGTTGAAGGACCGGCTGACCGTCTCGCTCGATCTCGAAGTCGACGGACGCATGAGCCTGCGCAAGGCGCACGAGATGGCGGACGGGCTGGAGAAGGCGGTCAGCCACGAGCTCGGCGAGGATGTCGAGGTCGAGACGCACATCGAGCCCTTGCAGGCGTTGGATGCGCATGGCCGCGAAGCGCCGCCCGAACGCGTGCAGGCCGTGAGCATGGCGCTCGCCGAGATCGCCGCGGAGGGACGCGTCATCCGCGACGTGCACGACGTGCGGGTGCGCGAGACGGAGGGCGGCGAGATCGTCAATTTCCACTGCCGCGTCGATCCGGAGCTCTCGGTCCAGGCCGTGCACGAGAATGTCGACGAGCTCGAACGCGAGCTCAAGGCGCGCTCTTCCTCGATCAAGCGCGTGATCGGGCATGCGGAGCCGATGCGTTAGGGCACCAACACCGCCGCGCCCTGCAGCCTTCCCTCTCGCAGATCCGCCAACGCCTCGTTCGCCTGCTCGAGCGGATAGCGCGTCACCTCGCAGCGCACGCCGGCCTGCGGCGCGAATTGCAGAAACTCGCGCGCGTCCTCACGCGTCAAGTTTGCCACCGAGCGCAACTGCCGCTCTTCCCATAACAGCGCATAGGGAAAGCTCGGAATGTCCGACATGTGGATGCCGCCGCAGATTACGCGCCCCCCCTTGCGCACCGCCTTCAGCGCGGCTGGCACCAGCGCGCCGACGGGCGCAAAGATGATCGCCGCATCGAGCGGCTCGGGCGGCATCTCATCCGAGCCGCCCGCCCATTCCGCCCCGAGTGAGTGGGCGAAATCCTGCGCCGCCGTGTCGCTCTTGCGCGTGAACGCGAATACGCGCCGCCCCTGCCAGCGCGCGACCTGCGCCAGGATGTGCGCGGCGGCGCCAAACCCGTAGAGGCCGAGCGCCCTGCCGTCGCCCGCCATGCGATAGCTGCGCCAGCCAATCAGGCCCGCGCAGAGCCATGGCGCGATCTCTGCATCGTTGCCGTCCTCACCAAGTGGAAAGCAGTAACGCGCATCGGCAATCGTGTGCGTGGCGAAGCCGCCGTCCCGCGTGTAGCCGGTGAACACCGGCGCATCGCACAGGTTTTCCGCGTCCTCGCGACAATACGGACAGACGCCGCAGGTCGCGCCAAGCCAGGGAACACCGACGCGCTCGCCCATCCGGAAGCCGCTCACGCCCTGCCCTACGGCCGCGACGCGGCCGACGATTTCGTGTCCGGGCACGATCGGCGGCTTCGAATGGGTGAGATCGCCGTCCACGACGTGCAAGTCGGTCCGGCAGACGCCGCACGCGGAAACCGCGAGCATGAGTTCGCCGTTGCCGGGCTGCGGGACGGGCCGTTCGCGCAAGCGGAGCGGCTCTCCCAGCCGATCAAGCTGCATGCAGCGCATCGTCATTCTTGCTTCCAATTGCTCCGCCGGCATCCTAGATCAACGCCCATGCGCACCGATATTGCCCAGCCCATCCGCCTCGCCGATTATCGTTCGCCCGACTGGCTCGTCGACACGGTCCATCTAGACGTGTCGCTGCATCCGACCGAAACGCGCGTGCGTGCCACGCTCGCGGTGCGGCCCAACCCGCGGACGCCTGCCGCGCCGGTCGTATTCGACGGCGACGGGCTGACATTGCGTTCGCTCAAGATCGACGGCGCTGAAGTCGCGTCGGGTTCGTTCGAAGCCTCGCCCGACCGGCTCTCCATTCCGCAGCCGCCGAACCAGCCGTTCACGCTCGAAATCGAGACAAAGGTCGACCCGTCGGCCAACACGCAGCTCTCCGGACTCTACCGCTCGAGTGGCACCTATTGCACGCAGTGCGAGGCGGAAGGCTTCCGCCGCATCACGTATTTCCCGGACCGGCCGGACGTGATGGCGGTCTACACGACGCGGATCGAGGCGGACAAAGGCGAAGCGCCGGTGCTATTATCGAACGGGAATCTCATCGAGAGCGGCGACCTTTCCAACGGCCGTCATTTCGCCCTGTGGCACGATCCGCATCCGAAACCGGCCTATCTGTTTGCGCTGGTAGGCGGCAACCTCGCCTGCGTCGAAGACACGTTCCGCACGATGTCCGGCCGCGACGTTACGTTGCGAATCTATGTCGAGCACGGCAAGGAGGATCGCTGCGCCTATGCGATGGACTCGCTGAAGCGCTCGATGCACTGGGACGAGGAGGCGTTCGCCCGCGAATACGACCTCGATATCTTCATGATCGTCGCCGTGTCCGACTTCAACATGGGCGCGATGGAGAACAAAGGTCTCAACGTCTTCAATGACAGATACGTGCTGGCGAGCCCGGAGACCGCGACCGATGGCGATTACGCACGCATCGAAGCGGTGATCGCGCACGAATACTTCCACAACTGGACCGGCAACCGCATCACCTGCCGTGACTGGTTCCAGCTCTGCCTGAAGGAAGGGCTCACCGTCTTCCGCGATCAGGAATTCTCCGCCGACATGCGCTCTCGACCGGTCAAGCGCATCGCCGACGTGCGCGGCTTGCGGGCCGCGCAGTTCATCGAGGATGCGGGACCGCTCGCCCATCCGGTGCGGCCGGAGCAGTACAAGGAGATCAACAATTTCTACACCAGCACGGTCTACGAGAAGGGCGCCGAGCTGGTGCGCATGATCCAGACTTTGATCGGGAACGAGAAATTCCGCGCTGGCATGGACTTGTATTTCGCCCGGCATGACGGCGAAGCGGCGACGGTGGAGCAGTTCGTGCAGTGCTTCGCGGATGCGAGCGGACGCGATTTCTCTCAGTTCATGCGCTGGTACCGGCAGGCGGGCACGCCGGGGGTGACCGTCTCGACCCGCTACGACGCGGAGGCAAAGACATTCACGCTCGACTGCAGGCAATCGCTCGCGCCGACGCCCGGCCAGCCGCGCAAGGAGCCGATGCCGATTCCGCTGCGCACGGGCTTGCTCGGCAAAGATGGAATCGACCTCCCACTGTTTCCCGGTGCGCCGTCGGGCGATGTACAGGAACTCAAGGAAGCCGCGCAGACGTTCACATTCATCAACATCCCCGAGCGGCCGGTGCTGTCGACCAACCGAGGCTTCTCGGCGCCGATCAAACTCGAGACCGATCTGTCCGACGACGATCTCGCCTTCCTCGCCGCACACGACAGCGATGCATTCAACCGCTGGCAGGCGCTACAGACGATCGCGACGCAGCTCTTGATCGAGAACGTCGGCGCATTGCGCGCGGGTCGCGCCGCGCGCACCGACGAGCGGCTGATGCGCGCACTGGCCAATCTGATCGAGGACGTGACGCTGGAGCCCGCCTTCGCGGCGCTCTCTTTGATCCCGCCGGATGAGAGCGACATCGCGCGCGAGATCGGCCGCGAGATCGACCCGGATGCGATCCACAATGCGCGGCGTGCACTGCGGGTTGAGATCGGCAGGCGGCTCGGCGCCACCTTGTCCACAGTCTACGACCGGCTGGCGTCGACGGGCGGCTACAGCCCGGACGCGGCGAGCGCCGGACGCCGCGCATTGCGCAATGTAACGCTCGATCTGATGGCCGCTCCCGGCGAGGCCGACGAGATTGCGCGGGCGGGGCGCCAATACGATACGGCCGACAACATGACCGATCGCATGGCCGCGCTCGCGACCTTGTCGCAGCACGAAGGCGCCGAGCGGGACCGCACGCTGACCGACTTCTACAATCGTTACGCCTCGGATGCGCTCGTCATCGACAAATGGCTGTCGCTGCAGGCCATGTCGCCGCGACCCGACACGCTCGCCCGCGTGCGCGCGCTGATGAACCACCCGGCCTTCTCGATCACCAATCCGAACCGCGTGCGGTCCTTAATCGGCGCCTTCGCGCACAGCAATCCGACGCAGTTCAATCGCGCCGATGGCGAAGGCTATGACTTCGTCGCCGACGTCATCCTCACGCTCGACCCGAAGAATCCGCAAGTCGCCGCGCGCATGGCAACCGCGTTCCGGAGCTGGCGCACGATGGAAGCGGAACGGCGTGCCAAGGCGGAAGCTGCGCTCCGCCGCATCCAGAGTAAGCCCGGCCTGTCGCGCGATGTATCCGACATCGTCGAACGGGCGCTGGGCTGAGCCAGGCGTCCCTCTCCGTAGGGCGATTGCACAAAAGTGAGTCGCTGCTGCAACTGTGCGTAACGATTTTTCAAGAATTGACTCTGCGACTCTCGACAAATCAGTCCGCATGGATTCAAATCACAAGTGATTCGGGGGGTGCGGCACCCCTTCGGTCGGGGCTGCTGGGGAAACACCGTAACGGGGGCGAGGGATGGCGCGCGCCAGCGTGGCGAGTGCGTCGACGAGGTCGGATTCGATCAAGGGCTTGGCGCAATCCATCGCCAAGCCGGCCTACCGCCGCCTCCTCACCGCAGAGCCGCTGCTGCGCCGCGCCGTCCCCGGACTGATCGTCGCTTTCCTGATCACGATTTGCGTCGGCGCGGCCGTGCAGATGCTCGACCAGCGCCGGCAGACGCTCGCCAATCACGCAGCAACCCTCGAAGCAGCCGCCGATCTTGTCGCCGAACATCTGCAGCGACGTGGACGCGCCGATGCGCGCGCGCAGGATGCCCTCAACGCCTCGCTGCCGAGCTGGGGCAACGAAAGCGGGCGGCTGTATCTGCTGACGAATATTGACGGCATCGTTAGCGCCACCTCGCCGTCGCTCGCCGGCGCGCTCGGGCGCAATCTGATCGATCTGCTCGGTCCCATCCAGCCGTTGACGACCTTCGGCGCCAGCGCCGGCGTGCTCGATCTCACTTTGCCCGACGACACGCGCGCGCTCGCCACTGTGCGCACGCTCAGCCCCCCGTTCGGACAATTGGCCGCGCTCGAGCCGCATACGAGAGCGCTCGCCAAGTGGCGCTCGCTCAGCACGCTGACGATGACCTTGTCGGCGACGACCGGCTTCGTCGTGCTGATCCTCGGCTTTGCTTTCCACTGGCAGGCGACCCGCGCGCGGGAGGCCGACGTCATCTACGAAACCGTGCGCAGCCGCATTGACACGGCGCTCAATCGCGGCCGCTGCGGGCTGTGGGACTGGGACCTCGCGCGCGGGCGCATCTTCTGGTCGCAGTCGATGTTCGACATTCTCGGAATGCAAGGCAAAGACGACCTCCTCTCGTTCGGTGAAGTAAGCACCCTCGTTCACCCGGACGACGTGCAGCTTTATTCGCTCGCAACCGAGCTCGCCGAATCCCGTGTCACCTCGATCGACCATGCCTTCCGCATGCGACATGCCAATGGCCATTGGGTCTGGCTGCGCGCGCGCTGCGAACTTGTCGCGCAGCCGGACGACCACGGCCTGCACCTGATCGGCATCGCGGTCGATATCACCGAGCAGAAGAGCCTGGTCGAGAAGACCGTCGCCGCCGACATGCGTCTGCGCGACGCGATCGAAACGATTCCCGAGGCCTTCGTGCTGTGGGATGCCGACAACCGGCTGGTCCTGTGCAATTCCAACTTCCAGGAGCTGCACAACCTGCCCGACGAGGCGATCACAGTCGGCGCGTCCTACGAGTCGGTCGTCGCCGCAGGCAGCCAGCCCGTGGTGCGTAATAAGATCACGACCGGAGGCCCAGCCGTTCCCGGTGCGCGCACCTTCGAGGCGCAACTCGAGGACGGCCGCTGGCTGCACATCAGCGAGCGGCGCACCAAGGACGGCGGCTACGTCTCCGTCGGCACCGACATCACCGCTCTGAAAACGCATGAAGAGAAGCTGGTCGAGAGCGAACGGCGGCTGATCGCCACCGTCGCCGACCTGCGCGCCTCGCAGCAACGGCTTGGCGAACTTGCAGAAAAATACGCCGTCGAGAAGACCCGCGCCGAGGAAGCAAGTCAGGCGAAATCCAAATTCCTGGCCAATATGAGTCACGAGCTGCGCACGCCGCTGAACGCGATCATCGGCTTCTCCGAGATCATGGAGTCGGGCATGTTCGGCCCGCTCGGCACCGACAAATACGTCGAATACTGCTCCGACATCCGCGGCAGCGGCCAATACCTGCTCGACGTCATCAACGACGTGCTCGACATGGCGAAGATCGAGGCCGGCCGGCTGCGGCTTGAACCGGAGCATCTCGCGCTCGAGCCGCTGATCAGCGAAACGATGCGCGTTGTCTCCGGGCGCGCGGAAGAAAAGAACGTAACGCTTGCGTCCGAGATTGCGCCGGATCTCACGCTCGACGCGGACCGCCGTGCGGTCAAGCAGATCGCGCTCAACCTGTTATCGAATGCGGTGAAGTTCACGGCCGACGGCGGCCGCGTCACTTTGCGCAGCAAGGCGGTGAAGGACTGCCTCCTGCTCGGCATCGCCGATACCGGCATCGGCATCGCGCGCGATGCGCTGAAGCGGCTCGGGCGGCCGTTCGAACAGGTCGAAGGCCAATTGACGAAAAGCCATCAGGGCTCGGGCCTCGGGCTTGCGATCGCCAAATCGCTGGTTGAACTGCACGGCGGACGCATGCGCATCCGCTCGCGGGTCGGCGCAGGCACGGTGGTGCTGGTCTGGCTGCCGGTGATGCCGCGCTGCCTGTTACCCAAAGACGAAGCGACTTAGCGTTTATTGTCGTTCCGGGCGAGCGAAGCGGGACCCCGGAACCAATACTCCGCGACGGCGGCGTATGGGTCTCTACATTCGAGGGGCGACACTAATAAAGTTAGGGCGCTTTCCCCAAAATACGTACGAAGCTCGCGCGCACGCGCGTTTGCATGTCGGAGAGGGTTGCTTCGAGCGCGGCGAAGTCCGGCACGTCGCCAGCACGCGCGAGCAACTGCAAAAGTCCGGGCGCAGCCGTTTTCGGATCGAACGGTCCGGGCAGACAGAGCCGCAGGATCTGGGTGAGGTCGTGATAAAGCCGCACCGCCGGACGCAGCACGTCGGCATCCTCCGGCGCGAGAATGCGCAGGTCCCTCGCCTTCTCCAGCACCCGCGCGGTCGACGTGTCCAAGATTGACGGATGCCGGTGCGCCTGCGCGAGCTGCAGATACTGCGCGATGAACTCGATGTCGACCAATCCCCCGGCGGCGTGTTTGATATCCCAGCAATCCGCGTCTCCGTGCTCCTTCGCGACCGCTGAGCGCATCTCGACAACGTCGCCAGCGATCAGGCCGGCGTCGCGCGGACGCCGCAGCACGTCGCGAATGACGGCTTCGACCTGCTCCGTGAAACCGGGCGAAGCGGATACGACGCGCGCGCGCGTGAGTGCCATGTGCTCCCACGTCCAGGCCTCGGTTTCCTGGTAGCTGGCAAATCCGCCAATCTGCGTCGCGAGCGGGCCCGCGCGGCCGGACGGACGTAGCCGCATGTCCACTTGGTAGAGAGCGCCGTAATTCGTCTGCGCAGTGAGCGCATTGATCAGCCGCTGGGTGAGCCGCGCGAAATATTGGCCGGCATACAGTGGTCGTTTGCCCTCGGACTCCGGACGCTCGGCATCGAAGTCGTAGACCAGAATCAAATCAAGATCGGACGTGGCGGTCATCTCATAGCCGCCGAGTTTGCCCATTGCGAGGACCGCCGACTGCTCCGCCGCCAGATGTCCGTAGGTGACGGCGAAATTCTCCGCCGCGGCCCGGTGGACCGCGCGGATGATCGCGTCCGCCAAGCACGCATAAGCTTCGCCGGCCTGCCGCGCGGTGACGGTGCCGGTCAGAATGCGCACGCCGATCAGGAACATGTATTCCAGCCCGAACATGCGGATGCGCTCGAGCAGGTCCTCGTCGTAGCGCGACTGCGCGAGCGTGGCTTCGAGCCGGCGGCGCAACTCGGTATCGTCCGGCAACGTACCGAAGAAGCTCGGGTCGATCAGCGCGTCCATCACTTCCGGATTGCGCGCGAGCGTGTCGGCGAGCCGCGGCGCGATCCCGAGTACCAGCATGATCAGCGAGATCAAATCGGGCCGCTGGTGCAACAGCGACAAGAGCCGCGGCGCCGCGTGCAGATTGGCGAGGAAGTCGTCGAACAGCACCAGGGTCGCGTTCGGATTGGCAGTGCGCGTGATCTGCTCGATGAGCTCCGGCAGCAGCGCCTTCAGATTTTCCTGCGCCACCGTACCGCGCAGCGAGCGGTGCCCGCCCGCAAGCCAGTTGCGGATCATTCCCGAGGCTTCGAGCGCCTGCCGGAAACCGAGCTCGACCAGACGATCGAGTGTCCTGTGATCGTCCGCGTCGGCCGGAAACAGCAGCGCCGGCTTGTCGGGGCCCGGTGCTTTTTCGAACAGCCGCTCGTAATAGGCCTGCACTTTCTCGAGTTGCGCGACCAACTCGGCGGCAAAGGCATCGCGGTCCGCATAACCGAGGAAGCGCGCAAATCGCTCGAGCTCGGCGCAATCGCTGGGCAGCGTCTGCGTCTGCTCGTCGTTGATCATCTGCAGCCGGTGTTCGACCCTGCGCAAGAATTGATATGCAGCCGATAGATCATCGCGCGCGGCGGCGTCGATCCAGCCGTCGCGCTCGAGCTGACTCAAGGTGGGCAGCGTATCGCGGTCGCGCAGCGCCGGATTGCGCCCGCCAGCGATCAACTGTTGCGTCTGCGCGAAGAACTCGACCTCGCGAATGCCGCCACAGCCGAGCTTGATGTTGTGTCCTTCGACCGCAATCTCGCCGTGGCCGCGATAAGCGTTGATCTGCCGCTTCATCGCATGCACGTCGGCAAGCGCGACGTAGTCGAGGTATTTGCGCCAGACGAAGGGCGCGAGATCGCCGAGCAGCTTTTCACCCGCGGCGAGGTCGCCGGCACAAGGACGCGCCTTGATCATCGCCGCGCGCTCCCAGTTCTGGCCAACACTTTCGTAATAGGCCATCGCCGCCGCGGTCGAGATCGCGACGGCGGTCGAGGCCGGATCGGGCCGCAGGCGCAAGTCGGCGCGGAACACGTAGCCGTCACCGGTGCGCTCCTGCAGAAGCTTCACGACGCGCTGGGTGATCCGGACGAACACAGGTGCCGCGTCGACATTGTCGGGAATGATGCGGGAGGCACCATCGAAGAAGACGATGAGGTCGATGTCGCTCGAATAATTCAGCTCGCGCGCGCCCATCTTGCCCATCGCGAGCACGACATAGCCGCTGCCCTTCTGCGGATCGGCGGAATCGAGCGGATTGATGCGGCCCGCGCGCGCGGCTTCGGCCAGCGCAAAATGCACCGACGAGCGAACGGCCGTATCGGCAAGACCGCTGAGCGCTGCCGCAGCCCGCATTACCGGCCACGCGCCGCCGATGTCTGCCAGCGCGATCAGCAGCGCTGCTTCCGACTTCATGCGCCGCAAGCGCCGCATCGCGGTTTCGAGATCGTCGGTCTGCGAGACGCCCGCGGCGGCCTCGGCCAGCACGCGCTCGAAATGCGCGTCCGGATCGCTGCGCAGGAGGCGTAGCAGACGCTGCGCATCGCGGCTCACCAGATCCCACAGGAACGGTGAGTTTTCCGCCACGCTATGCAGGACCGTTTCGAGCCTCAGCGACGCGCGCATCAGTTCGCCAATCTCGCCGCTGTCGGCCGGACTGAGTTCCTCCAGCCAGGCGTTCACGCGCAAGGCCGCGAGTGCCGCATCATTGAGCCGCGGCGCGGTCACGATCCGCTGGGCAAGGCTCGTCTGTTCCGGGGAGGAAACGCGGTCGGTCATCCGGCTGTCTGTACCGGTCCGGCCCGCGGCAAGGCAATCACCGTCTTCAGCCCGGGGTGGTTGTCGGAGAGGATTAACTCGCCCCCGTGCAGCCGGGCGACGGCCGCGGCTAGACTGAGCCCCAGTCCAGAGCCGGGCCGCGAGCGGCTTTGCTCGAGCCGCACGAAGCGCTCGACGACGTGGAGACGATCGGCTTCCGGAATGCCCGGCCCGCGGTCGGCGACGGTGAGGAGAATGCGGTCGCCCTCCGCCCCCGCGCCCAGCAGGATGTCTGGCGCGCCAGCTTCCGCAGCGTCCCGCTTCGGCGCGGAGTATTTGATCGCGTTGTCGACGAGATTGGCGAGCGCCTGGCTGACCAGTTCGCGATTACCGCGCAAAAGCGCGGCCTCCTTTGTATCAGCCCTCAGGACGAGCCCATTCTCTTCCGCTAGCGGCTCGTAAAGTTCGCAAATGTCGCGCGCAACCTCCGCCGCGTCGAACTCCGTCATGTTCTCGCGCGCCTGGCCGGATTCGGCCCGCGCGATCATCAAGAGCGCGTCGAAGATGCGGATGAGCCCGTCCGACTCCTCGATCGTGCCATCCAGCGCGGTCCTGTAATCCGACTCGTCACGCGCCGTGCGCAACGCCTGCTCCGCGCGGTTGCGCAGGCGCGTCAGCGGCGTCTTCAGATCGTGTGCGATATTGTCGGAGACTTCCTTCAGCCCGTTCATCAACGCTTCGATGCGCTCGAGCATGGCGTTGAGATTCTCGGCTAGGCGATCGATTTCATCGCCGGTACCGGCGACCGGCAGCCGTTCGCCGAGGTCGCCTTGCATGATCGTCTTGGTCGTGTCGGTCATCGCGTCGACGCGTCGCAAGACACGACGGCTGACAAAGAATCCGCCGGCGAGCCCGAGCACCAGAACGATCAGCACCGACCAGCGGCCGGCCGAGATGACGATGTGGTAAAGACGCTCGCGCTCTTCGAGGTCGCGCCCGACCAGCAGGCGAAATCCGCCCGGCAATTGATACACGCGCGCGAGCGCAAGATGCGGCGCGCGCTGCTGCTCGGGCCGCGCTTGCTGCTGCTGGCCCTGCTCAGCTTCGTCGATGCGGCGATAGGTGGTCTCTACCCAGCCCTGTTCGTCGAGCACTCCGCCGGGCAACGAGGTCACGTTGCCGGCAAGCGGCTGCCCAGCGAAGCTGGAGACGAGATAGAGGTTGGAGCCCGGACGGCGCGCGCGCGAGTCTACAACCGTGACGAGCCGCACGATGCCGCCCTGATTGTACTGCTCGGAAAGGCCGCTGATCTCGGCGTTGACGACGTCGGTGATCTGCTCGGTGATGAGGCGGCGGGTATTGAGAGCGAAATAGCCGAGCAGGAAAGCGGCGAACAGCGCAAAAATGGTGAGATAGACCAGCGTCAGCTTGAACGTGGTCGTGCGAAACAGCTTACCGAGCGCCGTCACGTACCATGTACCCCGCGCCGCGGATGGTGTGCAAAAGCGGCTGCGAGAAGCCTTTATCGATTTTCGAGCGCAAACGCGAGATGTGCACGTCGATGACGTTTGTCTGCGGATCGAAATGATAATCCCATACGTTTTCGAGCAGCATCGTGCGGGTAACAACCTGGCCTGCGTGCCGCATCAGATATTCCAGCAGGCGGAATTCGCGCGGCTGCAGCGTGATCTCCTGATCGCCGCGGCAGACCTGATGCGAGAGGCGGTCGAGTTCAAGATCGCCGACACGCAAAAGCGTCTCTTCGTTGCGCCCAACGCGCCGGCGCGCCAGCACCTCGATGCGCGCCAGCAACTCGGAAAACGAATACGGTTTCGGGAGATAGTCGTCGCCGCCTGCGCGCAGACCTTTGACGCGGTCGTCGACCTGCCCGAGCGCGGAGAGGATCAGGACAGGGACTTCGAGGCCCTTCTCGCGCAGCTTGCCGATGACGCTCAGCCCATCGAGCTTGGGCAGCATGCGGTCGATGATAAGCACGTCGTAGCCGCCGTCGAGCGCGAGACCCAAGCCTTCTTCACCATCCGTCGCAGCGTCGGCGACATGGCCGACCTCGCGAAAGGCCTTGACCAGATAATCGACGGCGTCACGATCATCCTCGATGACGAGTAGGCGCATGGCGGTCCGATGTGGCTGCACTTCGGCCTGACTGCCGAAGGCGCGTCGCCCCTGAGTATCCGCAGATGTGGGCATCGGTCACACCAATTTTGGATCATTCGATGGCGGTTCACCGCCAGCGCCCTGCGTGTCGCGCCCCGGATGGCGCGAAGGGGTGGCGGACGTGCCGCCACCCCCCCAACGACCCCACCCCAGCGGGGGCGACGGATGCCGGGGAAGGAGTTCTCGCTCGCGAGCTGAGGCTCGCGACAATTAGCCGGGGCGGGCCGAAGCCCGCCCCGTGAGGGCGACCACCGGCGGGGGCGACGGATGCCGGCGATGCGTCCCCAAACTCTTAGCCTTGTCCGACCGGAAGCGTGACAAACCGCAAATTGTCCCTCGACTTCACGTGCATGAGCACATTCTTGCGGCCGTCCTCCCTGGCCTTACCGATCTCGGTGCGCACGTCGGCGGGCGTGGCGACCTCCTTGCCATTAACGCTGACGATCACGTCACCCTGCGCGAAGCCGTGCTCGGCGGCGATACCGGACGAGTCGACGCCAGTCACAACGACGCCCCTGTCGCCGGCGCCCTGGACGCGGGCTGCGGGAGCAAGCGTCAGGCCGAGTTTGCCCATCTCGACCGCCGAATTGCCGTTGTCGCTGTTCGGCGTGGAACGCGCTTCCTTCGTGGCCGGTAACGTGCCGAGATCGACGGTGACCGTCTTCTCAGTACCGTTCTGCAGCATGGTTAGATTGACCTTCGAACCCGGCTGCATGGCGCCGATCTTCTTGGCGAGTTCGCGGGAGTCCTTCACCGCCTCGCCGTTCACCTGCGTGATCACGTCGCCGGCCTTGATACCCGCCTTCGCGGCCGGGCTGTTCGCCTGCGGCTCAGCGACGAGCGCGCCCTGCGACTTCTTCAGCCCCAGGCTGTCGGCGATCTCGGGCGTGACGGTCTGGATCTGCACGCCAAGCCAGCCGCGCGTGACGGAGCCGTGCTGCTTCAGTTGTGCGACGACCGACTGCACGGTGTCAGACGGGATCGCGAAAGCGATGCCCACCGAGCCGCCGGACGGCGAGTAGATGGCCGTGTTCACGCCGACCACCTTGCCATCGACGTCGAAGGCCGGGCCGCCGGAGTTGCCCTTGTTCACAGGCGCGTCAATCTGCAGGAAGTCGTCATAGGGGCTCGAATTGATGTCGCGGCCGCGCGCCGAGATGATGCCGGCGGTGACAGTGCTGCTCAATCCGAACGGATTGCCGATCGCCAGCACCCAGTCGCCGATGCGGGGCGCCTTGTCCTCCAACTGCACATAGGGGAACGGGGCGGAGCCATCGACCTTGATCAGCGCGAGATCGGTACGCGGGTCGGTGCCGATGACCTTGGCGGTGAAGTTCTTACCGTCGTCGGTGGTGATCTGAACACTCTCGGCGTTCTCAACGACGTGGTTATTGGTCACGGCGTAGCCGTCAGACGAAATGAAGAATCCGGAGCCTTGGCCGAGCACGACGCCGCCGTGGCCGTGGCCGTGCGGCGAATCATCGGGCGCGCCGGGCATCCCGGGCATTCCGAAGCGGCGGAAGAAGTCGCGCAGATCGGGCGGGACCTGATCATTGCCGGAGACGCTAGCAGTCTTGTCGCCGTCGATCTTTACACGGACCGAAATGACGGCGGGCTTCACCTTCGCGACGATGTCGGCAAAGCCCTGCGGCGCGGGCAGCTTCTGCGCCTGCTCACTGAGGTTCTGCGCGTGCGCGATGGGGTAGACGGCGGAAAGGTTGACGTCGGGACCGGCGACAACCACGGCGGCGCCGAGGCCGGCAATGGTGGTGGCCAGAAGGGCAATACGGCGGGCAGACAGTCGGGACTTGGGAGCGGAAGCATCGCTCGGCTTCATGGGAACAATCTCCATCTCGGATTTGAATCGCGAGCGCGGTCAGCGCCCCTGTTCAATTCCGAAGATGGGGTATGGAGCCTTACAGCGTCCTGTAGGGGAAATTAAACTTCAGTAAGGTCCGGCCAAATGGCCACCGGTGAGCCGGAATCCGGCTGGTTTTTCAACGGTCGGAACCCGCCGGCTCCACCAAAGTCGCAAGCCGCGCCTGTTCCTCCGGGCTGAGTGCTTCCGGGTGCACAGACACCGTCTTTCGCCGCCGAGCCATGAGAATGAGGCCGCCGAGCCCGGCGACCAGCGCCAGCGGCGGGAGAGCCCATAGCAGCAGCGTGTACGTCCGCAGCGGGGGCTTCAGCAGAACGAAGTCACCGTATCGCGCTACCAGATAGTCGAGCACCTGGCGGTCGGTGTCGCCGGCTTCGAGCCGTTGGCGGACCAGGACGCGCAGGTCGTGCGCCAGGGGCGCTTCAGAATCGTCGATCGACTGGTTCTGGCAGACCATGCAGCGCAACTCTTCCGAGAGACTGCGCGCACGCGCCTCGAGCGCGGGATCCTTCAGCATCTCGTCCGGCCGAACCGCGAGGCTCGCGGTCGGGGCGAGCAGCACGATGAAGAGAAGGATGAATCGTAGCGAGCGCATGTCCTCACTCCGCCGGTTGCAGCGCCGTCTTCGCCGGCTTCGCGGCACGCGCCGGCTTCGGCGCGCCGATGCGCAAGCGCCGGTCGGAGAGCGACAAGGCTCCGCCGAGCATCATCACCACCGCGCCCAGCCAGATCAGCAGGACGAGCGGCTTGTAATAGACCCGCACGGCAACCGCACCGTTGTCCTCACTGTCGCCGAGCGAGATATACAATTGGCCGAAGCCGCGGCTCATCAGCGCCGCCTCGTTGGTGCTCATGCCGCGCGCGGCGAAGCTGCGCTTGTAAGGCTCCATCACGCCAATCACGTTGCCGTTCTGGGTGACGGTGAACGTACCGACCACGGCCGAGTAGTTCGGGCCGGGGCGCGGCGTCAGTCCCTTGAAGTGCAAATCGTAGCCCGACAACGAAATCGTCTGGGCTGGCTTCACCGCAACGATGCGCTCGGTGCCCCAGGTGCCAGCGGCGATGATGCCGAGCAGCGTCAGCCCGAGACCGAAATGCGCGACCGCCGTGCCCCAGGCCGAGCGCGGCATACCGAGCGCGCGGCGGCCGGCCGTCGCGAGCGGCACCCTGAACAGGCCGGTGCGTTCGGCGATGTCCACCGCCGAGCCCATGATTACGTAGAAAGCGAGCCCGATCGCAAACGGCGCGACTATCGAATGTACGCCCTTGAGCGCGAGCGTCACGCCGACCGCGACGAGACCGACGGCAAAGGCCGCGATCAGCCGCTGGCTCACGCCAAGCAGATCGCCGCGTTTCCATGCGAGCAGAGGACCGAAGGGCATCGCAAACAAAAGCGCGAGCATCAGCGGTCCGAAGGTCAAATTGAAGAACGGCGCGCCGACCGAGATCTTCTGGCCGCTCAGCGCCTCGAGCGCGAGCGGGTACATCGTGCCGACAAACACGGTCAAACACGCGGTCGTTAGGAACAGATTGTTGAAGACCAGCGAGCCCTCGCGCGAGATCGGTGCAAACAGGCCGCCTTGTTTCAGCATCGAAGCGCGCCATGCGAACAGCGAAAGTCCGCCGCCGATGAACAGCACGAGGATGCCGAGGATGAAGATGCCGCGCGTCGGATCGCTGGCAAAAGCGTGCACGGAGGTGAGCACGCCCGAGCGCACCAGGAAGGTGCCGATTAGCGACAGCGAGAAGGTGAGGATCGCAAGCAGCATGGTCCAAACCTTCAGCGCGTTGCGCTTCTCCATCACGACAGCGGAGTGCAGCAGCGCGGTGCCGGCGAGCCACGGCATCAACGATGCGTTCTCGACCGGATCCCAGAACCAGAACCCGCCCCAGCCGAGCGTGTAATAGGCCCAGTACGAACCCATCGCGATGCCGAGGGTGAGAAACATCCATGCGGCGAGCGTCCAAGGGCGAACCCAGCGTGCCCAGGCGGCATCGATGCGGCCCTCGATCAGCGCGGCGACCGCGAATGAGAACGCAATCGAGAACCCGACGTAGCCGAGATACAGAAGCGGCGGATGGATCGCGAGGCCCGGGTCCTGCAGGATCGGATTGAGATCGCGGCCCTCGAACGGCGGCTGCGCGACGCGCAGGAACGGGTTCGAGGTCAGCAGGATGAAGAAATAGAACGCGCAGGCGATCCAGGACTGCACCGCCAGCACCAGCGCCTTCAGGCTCGCCGGCAGATTGCGCCCGAATGCGGCGACCATCGCGCCGAAGATCGCAAGGATGAAGACCCAGAGCAGCATCGAGCCTTCATGATTTCCCCAGACGCTGCTGAATTTATAGATAAGCGGCATCTGCGAGTGCGAATTCTCGAAGACGAGCACAACCGAGAAATCCGACGTCATGAAACAGACGGCCAGCGCGCCGAACGACAGCGTGACGAAGAAGAACTGCATCAGCGCGGTGGAGTCGGCGAGCCGCATCAGCGCGCCGTCGCGTGTCTGCGCGCCGATCACGGGCGCGACCGACTGGATGAGGCCGAGCCCGAGCGCGAGCACCAGCGCGTAATGGCCGAGTTCCGGGATCATCGCGTCGTGCCTCCTGCCGCCGCCGCCGTGCCTTTGGCCGCCGCCTCTTCACCTTCGCCCCAGCGGCCGCTCTTCTTCAGCGCGTCGGCCACTTCCTTAGGCATGTAACGTTCGTCGTGCTTTGCAAGCACCGTGTCGGCGTCAACCGCCTTGTCCGGCTCGAGCTTACCCTCAGCGACAACGCCCTGTCCCTCGCGGAACAGGTCCGGAAGGATTCCCTGATAGCGCACCGGGATCGACGTCTTGCCGTCGGTCACTTCGAAGCGCACGCGCAGTTCCGCGCCGCGTTGCACGCTGCCTTCCTTGACCAGCCCGCCGATGCGGATGCGCGTCCCGGCCGGAATGTTCTTTTCGGCGAGATCGGTGGGGTTTTGGAAGAACACTTTGGAGTCGCCGATCGCATACAGCATCATCACGACGGCTGCGGCGAGCACCACACCACATCCTCCAATCATGGCCAGGCGACGCTGTTTGCGTGTCATTCTGTCTAACTTTCCAAACCCAAGTTTTTGATCAGGTCTTCGATATCGTGCAACTTGCCGGGATTGCTGGCGAGCGCCTTCCTCGCGTCGAGCGCTGCGGCATACGCCTGCGTGCGGTCGCCGAGCACGACATAGGCACGCAACAAGCGCTGCCAGCCATCGAGGTCGTCGCCGTTCTCTTTCAATTTGCCCGCGAGCCGCGCGACCATGCCGCGGATCATCTCGTTGCGGTCGGCGCCGTTCATCTCAGCAGCCGTCGCCACTTGCGATGCACCTGGCGAAGGCGCGGCAACAACAGGTGTACCGCCGACTTCAGCCAGCGCTTCGCGCACGGTGCCGGCCCATTCCGCATCGGCTGGAGCGTTCGCGAGAAGCGCGGACCAGATCGCCACCGCCTCTTTTTTATTTCCGTCCTGCTGTGCAGCCATGCCGAGGAAGAACTGCGCCTTGATCTGATCGGAATCCGATTTCGCGGCGCGCTGGAACAGGTCCTTCGCCTCCTGCGTGACGACGCCGTTCGCCGCCGCCGTCAGCGCCTCGCCGAGATCGGCATCGCGGTCGGCGTTTTCGCCCTGCAGTTGGATCAGCTTGCGCTGCGCGATCACCGCCTGATCGAAGCGCCCAAGCTTCATGTAGACCGGCGCGATCACCTGCCAGCCGCGCGCATCGTTCGGGTTCTGCTCCAGATGCGCTTCGATTTGCGCGATCATCTGCGCAATCGATCGGCCGTTGTGCGCCTCCTGGATCCGCCCGGCCAAGGGCTCGCCGGGCAATTGCGGCGAGCCGAGCGCGAGATAAAGCGCGGCAGCACCGGCGGGAAGTATAAGAAGAGCGGCAAGCGCCGTCGCGCGCCTCCGCCAGATCGATTGCGTGACGGGTGCCTTGTCGGTGTCAGCCGCCGCAAGCAGCCGGCGCGAGACCTCGATACGCGCCGCCTCCGCCTCCGCTTCGCCAATCAGCTCGGCTGCGCGGTCACGGGCGATCTCATCGAGCTGGTCGCGATAGACGGCAAGTTCGGTTCCGGACGGGACTTGGCCGAGTTTCGCCAACGGCAAAAGCACGGCGAAAATCGCCGCCGCCGTCATCAGCGCAAACACAAGCCACAGGGTCATCGAGCCGGCCCATTCCCCACCTCGGCTTCCCACGCGCGCGCAGGCAAGCTTGGAGCCAGGGGCATACATCACGCCCATAGTGGCAACAATGAGTAAGATCAAAGCCGGAACTGGCGCCGGCGCAGAGGTTTAGGCGCCCCGCGCCACGCGCCCCACTCCGACCAAGGCAGCCCGGCAGAGCGGGCTCAAAACGTGTGCACCCTCAGGTCAGCGGTGTCCAGGTGCCGTCCGGATTTCGGCACGCCGTGCCGCGCGCGGTCTGCGGACGTCCATCAACATAGATGGTCTCGGTGTAGGCGCGGCAGTTGCGGCCGTTCTGGACGTAAGCCGGACCAGGCACAACCGATCCATATCGGCCGTTATCCGGGTTGCGCCAGCCGACCGGCGCGCCCGAGGGGCCGCGCTCCAGCGCGTTCATCTCGGCCGCGTACGCGAGCTGCTTGTCGCGCTCGTCCAGCGAAGCGCCGATGCGGTTGCCGATCAGCCCGCCGACTAGGCCGCCAATCGCCGCGCCGGCGAGCCGGTTGCCCGTGCCGCCACCCGCAACGGCGGCACCAAGCAGCGCGCCGCTGCCCGCGCCGAGCAGCGTGCCCGTGTTCTCACGCGGGCCGGGGCCGTCCGGCGTGCCTGCGCAGGCGGCGAGGAAAATTCCAAGCATGAAGATCGCTGTGACACGGCCGATCGACATAAGACCCCCCACGAAATGCACTCGATAAAAAGAAGCCGCCCTTGCGGCGGATCGACCTTTATCGAAACGGGAGGATTCGGGCAAAAGTCCGGCGAGTTCCCGCGCTTTACGCCGCCGGCAATGTCAGTTCCGCCCGCAGGCCCCCGAGCGGCGCCTCGCCCAAAGTGAGCCCGCCGCCATAGAGCGAGGCGAGTTCGACCACGATGGAAAGCCCGAGACCGGAGCCTGGCGTGCTCTCGTCCAGCCGCTGGCCGCGCTTGGCGACCTGGTCGCGCTCTTCGGCCGACAGACCGTGCCCGTCGTCGTCCACGGTCATGCGCAGCCCGGCCTGGTCCCCGATTTGCTCCGGGGCGACCGCAATCTCCACCCGCGATGCCGCCCACTTGCAGGCATTGTCAACGAGGTTGCCGATCATCTCTTCCAAATCCGGCCGCTCGCCGCGGAAGCGTAGCCCGGGCTGCGCCTGCACCTCGATGGCGATGCCGCAGTCGCGGTGGATCTTCTCCATCGTGCGTGCGAGCGCGGTCACAACCGGTTCGACTTCGGTCACCGAGCCGACGACGGTGACGCGTGCCGCGAGCCGCGCGCGCTGCAGATGCCGCGCGACCTGGTCGCGCATGATCTCGGCCTGTTCCAACACCTTGCCGGCCAGGGCATCGCCTGGACGCGCATTGGCCTCGTTCACCATCACCGACAGCGGCGTCTTCAGCGCGTGCGCAAGATTGCCGACATGAGTGCGCGCACGCTCGACGATTTCCTTGTTGGCATCGATCAGCGCGTTCGTCTCGCGCGCGAGCGGTGCGATCTCCTCCGGGAAATCGCCGGCAAGCCGCTCGGTTTTGCCGGCGCGGATCGCCGCGAGGCTGTCGGTGATGCGGTTGAGCGGGGCAAGGCCGAAGCGCACCTGGAACATGGTGGTAAGCAGGAGCACCGCGGCGAGGATGCCGAAGGTGACAATCAGCGCCTGCTCGAATGAGCGGATTTCGCCGGTGATCTCGGCCGCATCGCCGGCGACCGCGACGACATAGTGCCCTTCGTCGCCAAGATCGATGGTGCGTTCGACGAGGCGAAGGCGCTGGTCTGTCGGCCCGTTCACATAACCCGCGCGCGAGCCGTCGGAACCGGCCTGGATGCCGAGATCCTGCAAGCGCGGCAGGCCGCCGTCCCAAAGTGAGCGCGAGGATCGCACGTCCGTGCGGCCCGGATCGAGTCTCGTCACCTGCCAGTACCAGCCCGACAGCGGCAGTTCGAACAAAGGTTCGCCGATCGATTGGGGGAATTTCTCGTTCGCTTCCTCGGGCGCAGCGAGATCGGCCACCAGCGTACGCAAATACACACCGAGCCTGCGATCGAACGAACGCTCCACCGTGTTGCGATAAAGCGAGGACAACACGATGCCGGTGATGATGAGGATGATGACCGTCCAGGCGGTCGCCGACAGGAAAAGGCGGACCGCGAGGGAGTTGTTGCGCCGACGCTTGCCGTCGGACTTGTGCCGAGCGAACGGAGCGAAAAAATTGATCGGCATCGTCAGAGCGCGTCGGGCGGGGACAACAGGTAACCGAGCCCACGCACGGTCTGGATAATGTCAACGCCGAGCTTCTTGCGGATGCGGCCGACGAAGACTTCGATGGTGTTGGAGTCGCGGTCGAAGTCCTGGTCGTACAAATGCTCGACCAGTTCGGTGCGCGAGACCACGCGCCCCACATGATGCATCAGATAGGCCAAGAGCCGGTACTCGTGGCTGGTGAGCTTGACCGGATTGCCGTCGATGGAGACGCGTCCCGTCCGCGTGTCGAGCCGCACCGGCCCGCAATTCAATTCGCTTTTCGCATGACCGGTCGAGCGACGCAGGAGCGCGCGCACCCGCGCCAGCACTTCTTCCAGATGAAAGGGCTTGGCGACGTAATCGTCGGCGCCGGCATCGAAGCCCTGCACCTTGTCGCTCCAGCGGTCGCGCGCGGTCAGGATGAGAACCGGCATCGCGCGTCCGGCGCGGCGCCAGGCTTCCAGGACCGAGATGCCATCCATCTTCGGCAGCCCGATATCCAAAATGATGGCATCGTAAGGCTCCGACTCGCCGAGGTAATGCCCCTCCTCGCCGTCGAACGCACGGTCGACGACGTAGCCCGCATCGGTTAGGGCCGTGGAGAGCTGGCGGTTGAGATCGGGGTCGTCCTCGACGACAAGCAGGCGCAAAAGTTCAGTCTCCGCAAGAACAGCGATCTGGACGCCGCGATTGCGGCAGCCTAGCGGCCGGCGATCACGTCCCCCGAGACCGCATCGACGCTGACGTCGTACACTTTGCCACTGTGCCCGAACAGAGTCAGCACATAGGCGAGCTTGTCGCCGTGCCGGCAGAGCCGCGCGCGGACGACTTCCGCGCGTTTACCGTGATTGCGGACCGATTGGATGGCGTCGGCGAGCGAGATGGCCTGGTGCGCGGCGACGATGGCGCGCACCTCGGATTTGGCGAGGCAAGCAAGGTGCTGCGGTGGAATATGGACTTGATGAGCGGGAGGAACAGAGGCCGAAGCTGCAGCGCCGGGGGGTTGAGGGGTTTGCGCCGATGCTGCCGCGGGCGCCGGGCTCGCCGGCTGCGCTGCAGGGGCCGGACTCGCCGGCTGTGATGCAGGCGCCGGACTTGCGGACTGTGACGCAGGCGCGGCCTCGGACGCTGCGTCTGCGTCGGGAGGCGCTCCGGGCACGGAGTCGGCCGCCAGTGCGGCCGGAGCCGCGAGCAGCGCAACAATCAGCGCGGTGGTGCGGTAATTTGGCATGCCGCAGGTCTACGAGCCGTCCGCTGAATGCGGCCTGAACGGACCGAGGTTCAGGCCTCGAACCCGGAGAAGCTAGCAAATTCATCGACCGATTCGCGCGGGGATCGCCAGGAATTGATCGACGCGGCCTCGTCGGCATGGCCGAGCGCCATGCCGCAGAAGAGCATCAGTCCGGGGCGAAGCGGGAGAAAGGAGCGGAGCGTCTTGTGCAGATGCGTCCAGGCTTCCTGCGCGCAGGCACTAAGGCCGTAGGCGCGGGCGGCCAGCATCACGGTCTGAATGTAGCCGCCGAGATCCGACCATTGCGGAGGACCCATGCTGCGGTCGATGGAAAAGAACATCCCGACCGGGGCATCGTAGAAAAGGAAATTGCGCGCGTATTGGCGATAGCGCCCGGCGCGGTCTTCGCGCGTGACGGCGATCGATTCATAGAGCATCACGCCGGACAGCCGGCGCCGTGTCTCGTACGGCTCTTTTAGATCGCGCGGATAGATATCGTACTCCGCGCCTTCGAAATACGGCAGCTCGTCGAGCCGCGAGCGCACGATCTTCCGCAACGCCTCGAGCCGCGCGCCCGCAAGCACATGCACATGCCACGGCTGCACGTTGCCGCCCGACGGCGCGCGCGCCGCGCGGGACAATATGTCACGCACCGTTGTTTCCGGCACCGGCGTCGGCAGGAAAGCGCGACAGGAATAGCGCGAGTCAATGGCGTCGAAGATGTGCATGGAAACAACTCTACTACGTAATTTCGCTTGACACCTTCGAGGGAGCGATTCGTTTTGCCAGTTCACAATCTGCTCGTGTATTGCATCACAATATACTCGCATAGCTTGCATGCTATTTAGCGCACTCCTGAATGCGTCTTTGTCCTGGCAACGGCAGTTATCCACTGCGTCCCCGCGTTAACGATTTAGACTCCGAATCAAAAATACAAAGAGAGTGCCTTCGAATAAGCCGCGCGTCCTCCGAATAGGTCGCTCGCATCGAACCCGCCCACTCTGAGCAGCAACGCCGCTCCGTGGTTCAGATCCCGAGCTGACAATTACCTTTGACGCACGCACCGACTTCGATCGGCCGCGCGAACAAAGAACGCGTCTTTCTGTCTTGCCGTTGAAAGCGGCGAGCCGGGCCGCGTGCGGTCACGCAAATCGCGATAGGAGCATCGATATGGACCGCTTCAAAGCACTCGGCGTTCCCGCCGAAGTTATCAATTTGCTCAAAAAGCCGCCACTGCTCGAAGGAGAGTCGAGCGAGGAATATTTGACCCTCGTTCTTGGGCTGTTCGAAAAACACCACGTTTCGAATACACCCGAGTTCCTCCTTTTAAAGCGATATGCCGATTGCTGGTGGGAGATCGAGCGGCTGGAAGGAATGCGCGCTCTCATCATCAACCATTGGGCGGCCAAAGCCCCGATCGCCCTGGTTAAGGATCACGCGCCCACGGTTTACAAAGACTTCGATCAAAATCTGAAGCGCCAGTACCCGCGCGGATTAGACCCGTCTCTCCTCCATGCGAGAGCAACCGTTCTCGCGAGCGATCAAAAACAACTGGCATACTTCGATGCTCAAATTGAGCGACGCCAGAACTACTGTGAGAAGATATTGAACCTATTAGAGGCGTGGAAGGCTACGCACCGCGCAAATGAGCAGAATAAAGAGGCGTGATGCAGGTACGAGCTGCCAGCATTTAGGAGAGCATGATGGCCAAAGATAACAATAGAAACGCATTCAGGCACGGTCTTTCGGCATCGCATTCGGGCGACAAGCACGATTCCCATGAAGTTCAACGGTTGGGGAATGCCCTAGCAGGTCCGGAGGCCGGGCCGGACCTTATCAACGCCGCCTTTCTTCTCGCTCGCATGTTGTTGAAATTGGGCCACGTCGAAGGGGTCAGGAAAGCGCTCGTTGAACACCAACACGCAGTTTACATCGGCAAGCAAGAGACCCGGCCCAACAATGATTTGCAACCGGATAAGACCGAGTTCTTTGGCTACGCTATCGCATACTGCAACGCGTCTCCTCAGTTGACGAAGATCAGACGTTACGAGCGCCAAGCGCATTCCCAATTCATGCGGGCAATGCGTGGGTACATGCTGGCTCTCGAATAATGAAGACTCTGCCCACCCGGCAGCGGGAGAAGAAAAATGAAGCATGCAAAGAAACCAACCCGACGCACGGACGAGAAGATGACCTTCGGCTCGGAGACATCCTCAGAATGTGACAGCCACGTTGGTGAACTGTTCGATGCTTACGCCCCCGCCGTCGTCGCAATGACTTTTGAGCGCGCACTGAGTGGAAACGACGACCTTTTGGCTCTTTGTTTCAAAACAGTAATGCTGGGAAACCTTGCCAAAACAGAAGCGGATCGAAAGCGCGCGGACCGTCAAATCGCGCCCGAGTACGCTGTTTTCGATGAAGAGGAACCATTCGCAAACTCGGTAAAAGAATTTGAAGAACAAATCGGGATCAGAATCAAATCGCTACCTTTGCCGGCAGTATCAAAAAAGAAGGCATAACAAGCAATGCTAAAAACATACGGCGACCGGTATCGCCATCCCAAGAACGCCGACTTGGAATCGGCTGTGGCAAAGAACCTGCCGTATCTCGATTTCGACGAAGCAACGCGCTTTTATGCCGCCTTCTGCAAGGGCCTAAAGATCGACAGGAAACTCGCGGCGGCTGCGGCGGCGGGTCAACCGGCCGCGCTCGCTAAGTTACACAGATGCTATAGTGGGCTAGCTTTTCTCGGCTGCAACGATCGATTCTTCTTACTGACGCGACTTTGCGGGCGTACTGATGCCATCCATCCCTGGTTGTTCGACCGCTGTCGTGAGGTCGAGCAAGAGCCCGACGGGCATCTCGATCTTTGGTCGCGGTTTCATTACAAAAGCACAATCATCACATTCGCAGGCTGTATCCAGGAGATTGTTCGCGATCCGGAGATCAAAATTGCGATTTTCTCCGCGGTGAAACCCATTGCTCAGGCTTTTCTAGGCCAAATCAAAGACGAGTTTGAGAACAATGAGCTTCTCAAATGTGTCTATAGCGACGTGCTCTATCGCAACCCGCGCACCATCGGGCCGGATGGCAGACCCTCAAAATGGGGTGTCGCGCGCGGCATTACTGTGAAGCGTAAGTCGAACCCGAAGGAAGCGACGATCGAGGCGCACGGGCTCATCGACGGCCAGCCGACATCACGCCACTTCGATCTACATGTCTATGATGACATGGTCACGCAGGACTACATCACCGAGGAAATGATTAAGAAGACCACCGAACGGTGGGAAATGGCCGACAACCTCGGTTCGCACTTAGGCGTGCGGAAATGGATGCCGGGCACGCGCTACCACTTCGCCGACACCTATTCCGTGGTGCTCGAGCGCGGCTCGATGAAGCCCCGCATTCATCCGGCGACCGACAACGGCAAGCTCGACGGCAAGCCGGTGTTTCTCTCCGAGGCGCGCTGGGAGCAGATCAAGCGCGACCAGCGATCGACCGTCTCCGCCCAGTGCTTGCTCAACCCGATTGCCGGCAACGA
>Ga0207826_1000019_pt1 | contig 38316 bp, 36 predicted proteins | sample LuqExpMetageno80_FD_187837 | JGI IMG/M metagenome (GOLD analysis project Ga0207826, IMG submission 187837) | Tropical forest soil microbial communities from Luquillo Experimental Forest, Puerto Rico - Sample 80 (SPAdes) | ecosystem: Environmental > Terrestrial > Soil > Tropical forest ... | reverse complement strand
GCACACGCCGCGCGGACAGATCGGCAAGCCCGCCCACATAGTCGTACACGGTACCGTCCGCGGCGGCGGAGAGCGCGTTGATCGTAAAATCGCGCCGTTGAGCATCCGTGCGCCAGTCGCGGCCGAACGCGACTTTCGCATGCCGGCCGAACGTCTCCACGTCCTGCCGCAAGGTCGTGACTTCGAATGCGTGCTTGTCGATGACGACGGTGATCGTCCCATGCGCGATGCCTGTCGGCACCGCTTTGAAACCGGCGTTGGTGACGCGGCGCATGACGTCGTCCGGCACGGCGGTGGTCGCAATGTCAATTTCGTGAATGGGTTCGCCGAGCAGATGATTACGCACCGCGCCGCCGACGACGCGCGCCTCCTCGCCGTCGCGGTTGAGCTGCGCCAGTAGTCGCGCGAGCGCCCCCGCGCGCAACCATGCGGCATCGAGCCTTGGTAACGCTGCGGCGCCGCCGCTCACTTCAATCGTCCCGGGACGAAGTTCCCCTGCTCGTCGAGATGCGCCGGCACGTAATCCGTGCCCACGGGCGCGCCGGAAAAATGCGCGAAAAAGACGAAACTGGCGATCACCAGTGCGAACGCGACGATCGCAAGCCAGGCGATGCGGGTGAGCGGCCACGCCTTCACTTCCAGCACGCCGGTGCGGGTCGCGTAGAGGAACGCGCCGTAGAGCACGAACGGCGTCAGAAACAGCATGATCTCGGTCAGCCCGACGCGGATCATCCTTGCCAAATCCTCTCGCGCAGATTCCGTAAGATTCCCGCGGTCACGCCCCAAATATAGCGCTGGCCGAAGGTGACGGCATAATAATGCCGGGTCATCCCCTGCCAGTCGCGCGAATGCCGCTGCATCTTCGCTGCATCCATGACGTAAGCGAGCGGCACCTCGAACACCTCGTCGACCTCGGCCGTGTTCAGCTTGAGTTCGAAGCCTGGCTTCACCCGCGCGATCAGCGGCACGATGCGATAGCCGAGCGTGGTCATATAGAGATCGAGATAGCCGATCGACTCGACATTGCCGCAGTCGAGCCCGATCTCCTCCTCCGCCTCGCGCAGGGCCGAATGCATCGGGCTTGCATCGGTTCTGTCGATCTTGCCGCCGGGAAAGGAGACCTGGCCGGGATGATCGGGCAGATGCTGCGCGCGCTGTGTCAGCAGCACGGTCGGCTCCGGATGATCGACGACGCCGACCAGCACCGCGGCGGGGCGGATCGGCCGCACGGAGGCGATCTTCTCCATCACCGGATCGGCGTCGTGGTCGCCGCGCCGGGGAATGACGTTCGGGTCGGTCAGGCCGGCCGGCACGTCCAGGGTCAGCCGCCCCCGGGCGCGCGCGAAAAATTCGGCCGCGCTCAGCCCGTGTCCAGTCCGCAACGGCTCAAGCATTAGGCGAACTCCCGCACCGCGCTGGCTTCCGCCATCGGGAAGAATTCACCGGCCGACGCGATGCCGAACATGCGGCGGCCGTCGACGTCGCGCTCATCGCCCAGTTCGACGAGATCGTAGAACAGCGCGCGCGTCACCTTCGCCCACAGATCGCGCCGGACATGCAGGTAAGGACGCAAGCCCCCGCTCGCCTCCTGCTCGAAGCGCAAGGCATGGCCGGGACCGGCAGTGACGACGTCATCCACGTTGGTGCGGAATGTGAGCGCTTGCTGCTTCTTCCGATCTACAGACATTTCGACTGCTAGAAACGGCGCGTCCTCGACTGCAATGCCCACTTTTTCCACCGGCGTAACCAGAAAATATTTCTCGCCTTCCCTCTTGAGCACGGAAGCGAACAGTTTGACCAGCGCGGGTCGTCCGATCGGCGTCTTCTGGTAGTGCCAGGTACCGTCGGCGGCGATTCGCATGTCGATATCGTCGCAAAAAGGCGGGCTCCACTTGTCCACGGGCGGCAGGCCTTTAGCCTTCGGAAGCGCCGCCACAATCCCTTCCAATCCGCCCTGCCCTGCCTTCGCCATTGTTTGCCTTGTCAATCGAACGATGTGGACCGGATCGCCGTTTCGTGATGCGGCCGGCCTGCCGCGCCGAGGACGATAGCGTAAGCTTGGCTGAAACTTGAGGGCGGATTCGGGCCTCGCGGCGCGGGCGATCCGTCTGCGTTGCGAACGTTGCATAGGCTCGTTGGGGAAGCCCCGCGGGTCACGGACAGAGGAAGTCGGATGACGGCCATTGGCGGCGAGAGCCTGGACAAGCTCGAAGACATGATCGTGCGCACGGCGGAAGCGACCGCAGCCCACGTGCGGGCGGCGAAAGAGGCGATTGGCACTGTCATCTTCGGGCAGGAGATCGTAGTCGAGCGGGCGCTCGTCACTGTGCTGTCCGGCGGACACGCGCTCTTGGTCGGCGTCCCCGGCCTCGCCAAGACCAAACTGGTCGACACGATGGGCACCGTGCTCGGGCTCGATGCGCGGCGCATCCAGTTCACCCCCGACTTGATGCCGTCCGACATTCTCGGCACCGAGGTGTTGGAAGAAAGCGCGGGCGGCAAGCGCAGCTTCCGCTTCATCGCGGGCCCCGTGTTCGCGCAGCTTCTGATGGCGGACGAGATCAACCGCGCCTCGCCGCGTACACAATCGGCGCTCTTGCAGGCGATGCAGGAGCAGCACGTGACGGTCGCAGGCGCGCGGCACGATCTCCCCAAGCCCTTCCATGTGCTTGCAACGCAGAATCCGCTCGAGCAGGAAGGCACCTATCCGCTGCCCGAAGCGCAACTCGACCGTTTCCTGATGGAGATCGACGTCGACTATCCCGATCTCACCGCGGAACGGAAAATCTTGTTCGACACGACCGGCGCTGAGGAATCGAAAGTGAAGCCCGCGATGAGCGCGGAAGACCTTCTCTCGGCGCAGCGGCTGGTGCGGCGATTGCCGGTCGGCGAATCCGTCGTCGAAGCCATCCTGAAACTGGTGCGCTCGGCGCGTCCGGGCCCTGAGTCCGGCGACGTCGGCAAATTGATCGCCTGGGGTCCGGGCCCGCGCGCGAGCCAGGCGCTGATGCTCGCCGTGCGTGCGCGTGCGCTGCTCGACGGCCGCTTCGCGCCATCCGTCGACGACGTGCTCGACCTCGCCGAGCCCGTGTTGAAGCACCGTATGGCACTCACCTTCGCCGCGCGCGCCGAAGGCGAGACGGTGCCCCGTGTCATCCGGCGGCTGACGGGACGCTTCGGATAACGCCATGGCCGAACCCGGCTTGCGCGAGATTGAGACCGGTGCGGTTCGCGACGCGAGCACCGGAGCGCGGTCGCTTGCGCAATCGATGCCCCGGCTGGTGCTGGAAGCGCGCCGCGTCGCCGCGACCGTGATCCACGGTCTGCACGGACGCCGGCGCGCGGGGCCGGGAGAGAATTTCTGGCAATATCGCCGCTTCATGTCGGGCGAGCCGGCGCAGAACGTCGACTGGCGCCGCTCGGCGCGCGACGATCATCTATATGTCCGCGAGCGCGAGTGGGAAGCCACGCACACAGTGTGGATTTGGGCGGACCGCTCGCCGTCGATGGTCTTCGCCTCGAACCTCGCCACCGAGACTAAATTGGAGCGCGGGCTCGTCATCACCTTCGCGCTTGGCGAAATCCTGGTGCAAGGGGGCGAGCGCATCGGCCTCCCAGGTCTCATGAGCCCGACCGCCAACCGCAACGTCATCGACAAGATGGCGGAAGCGATCCTGCACGACACGAGCGAGCGGACGAGTCTGCCGCCATCTTTTGCGCCGTCGCCCCTGTCGGAGATCGTCGTGCTCTCGGACTTTTGGAGTCCGATCGGCGAAGTCCAGCAAACGATCACGCAACTGGCCGCGAGCGGCGCGCATGGACACCTCGTTCAGATCGTCGATCCGGCGGAAGAGAGCTTCCCTTACTTCGGCCGCGTCGAGTTCATCGAGCCGGAAGGCGCGGGCAGCATCACCGCCGGCCGCGCGGAAAGCTGGCGCAACGACTACCAGGGCCTGATCGCGCGCCATCGCGATGCGATCCGCGCCGACACCGATCAGCGCGCCTGGACCTTCGCGATTCACCGCACTGACCGGCCTGCGACCGAGCTCCTGCTCGCGCTGCATGCGCGCATGGGCGTGCATACGACGTTGACGACGGTCGCGAGCCGGCATGCTCCGTCGTTGAGCGGAGGCGCGGCGTGATCCCGACGCTTCCTCTCGCATTCGCCGAGCCGCTGGTGCTGCTCGGATTGCTGGCGCTGCCGGTCCTGTGGTGGCTACTGCGATTGGTCCCGCCGCGTCCGCTGCGCATTCATTTCCCGCCGACGCGGCTGCTGTTCGAAATCGCGCCGCGCGAGGAGACGCCTGCACGCAGTCCATGGTGGCTCCTGCTGCTGCGGCTCCTGCTCGCAGCGCTCATCATCATCGCGGCGGCGGGGCCGTTATGGAATCCGCCGCTCGCGTCCAATGATCGCTCTGCGCCGGTGCTGATGTTGATCGACGACGGTTGGGCCGCAGCAGCCTCTTGGCCCGAGCGCCTGCGTGCGGCCGACGAGATCATCGCGCGCGCGGAAGCGGACGGCCGCGGTGTCGCGCTGCTGCCGCTCTCCGAAATGACGCGCGATCTGTCGCTGCAGGTCGCGGGCGCGGCTCGCGTCGCGCTCAAGCAGATCAAGCCGAAGCCGAATTCTCTCGATCGCGGCGCCGCGCTGCCGGCCATCACCCAATTTCTGCAGAAGTCGCCAAGGCTCGAAATCGTCTGGCTGACGGACGGCATCGACATGGGCCAGGGGGCGAACTTCGTGACTGGGCTGAAGCAGGCTGTCGGGGACCACCCGCTCACCGTCGTGCAGGGCGGCTTGCCGCCTGCGCTTGCGCTGGTAGCCGCGGACAATACCGCCGGTGCGCTTACCGTGAAGGTGTTGCGCGCCGACGCGGGGCCGGCGGCGAACGGCATGGTGAATGCGATCGATCTGAAGGGCCTGCCGCTCGGCGAGGCGCCGTTCGCGTTCAAGGCGGGCGAGAAGGAAGCCGAAGCCGCGATCAAGCTGCCGGTCGAGATCCGTAATGACGTCGCCCGGCTCGAAGTCGTCGACGAGCGTTCGGCCGGCGCGGTGCAGCTTCTGGACAAACGTTGGCGGCGGCGCACTGTCGGCGTTGTTTCCGGCACGGACGCCGATCGCGCACAGCCGCTGCTCGGCGCGTCTTATTATCTGCAGCGTGCGCTCGCGCCGTTTGCCGATGTGCGGCTGACGGAAGGCGCTGCACCGGCGGAAGCGGTCAAGCGCTTCCTCGACCAGCATCTGCCGATGTTGATCCTCGCCGATGTCGGCAATGTCGGAGACGCGCAGGAGCCGCTCACGCGCTGGCTCGAGAACGGCGGTGTGCTGGTGCGCTTCGCCGGACCGCATCTTGCGGCCAATGACGACACGCTGGTGCCGGTGAGGCTCCGGCGCGGCGGACGCATTCTCGGCGGCACGCTGAGCTGGGAGAAGCCGCAACCGCTCGCCGCTTACTCGTCGAACAGTCCGTTCGCCGGCATGCCTGTGCCGACTGACGTGACGGTCACGCGGCAAGTGCTGGCCGAACCCGATGCAGAATTGACAAACCGCACGTGGGCGACGCTGGGCGACGGCACGCCGCTCGTCACCGCGCAGCGCCGCGGCAAGGGGCTGCTCGTGCTCTTCCACGTCACCGCCGATCCACGCTGGTCGAACCTGCCGCTGTCGGGTGCCTTCGTCGACATGCTCCGACACATCGTCACACTCGCCGGCAATGCTCCGGAGGGCGACAAGTCCCCAGAAACGAATGCGCGCAATGTGCCCGTCGTCGCGCCGACGCGCGTGCTCGACGGTTTCGGCGCGTTCACCACGCCGCCTGCAACCGCGAAGCCGGTCGCCAGCAATTATCGCGGCCACGCCGACGCCGAGCACCCGCCGGGATTTTATGGGCCGCCGGAAGGCCTGGTCGCTGTGAACACGCTCGCGCCTGAGGATCGGCCCGCGCCGCTCGACATCACACCGCTCAAAGCCAAGTTCGACGTCTATCGGCACGGCGAGCCCGTCGACCTGCGCGGCCCCGTTTTTCTCGCCGCGCTCGCGCTGTTGTTGCTCGATGCGATCGTGGTGATCCTGCTCTCCGGCGGGCTCTCGAACATGCGCGCACGAAGGCGAGTCGCCGCGGTGCTGGCGGCTGGCGCGCTTGCCGCGGCGGGATGGCACGACGGCGCGCATGCGCAGGCACCCTCTCCGCCCTCACAGCTCACGCAGGCGCAGCGCGATTTTGCGCTGATGGCCACGCATCAGACGCATCTTGCCTACGTCGTGACCGGCGATTCTTCCGTCGACGACGTCAGCAGAGCGGGGTTGCAGGGCCTCACGCTCTTTCTCGCGCAGCGCACCGCGCTCGAGCCGGGCGAGCCGGTCGGGCTCGATCCCGCCCGCGACGAGCTTTCATTTTTCCCGTTGATCTACTGGGCGATTTCGCCGAGCGCGCCGAAGCCGTCGGCCGATGCGCTGGCGAAGATCGACGCATACATGAAGCGCGGCGGCACAGTGCTGTTCGACACGCGCGACGCGATTGAGTCGCCGCCCGGCGAAGGCGGCGACACGCAAGGTCCCGGCATGATCGCGCTGCGCTCGATCCTTGCGTCGCTCGACATTCCCGAGATCGAGCCCGTGCCGCCCAATCACGTCCTGACGAAGACGTTCTACTTGCTGCGCGATTTTCCCGGCCGCTTCACCGACGGAAGGCTCTGGGTCGAAGCACAGCCGGCGGATTCGGAGGAAAACGCCGACCGTCCCGCGCGCGCGGGCGACGGCGTCTCCTCGATCCTGATCACATCGAACGATTTCGCCGGCGCTTGGGCGATGCGGCCCGACGGGGACGCGATGCTGCCGATGGTGCCTGGCGAGCCGCGCCAGCGCGAGCTCGCCTTCCGCGCCGGAGTGAACATCGTGATGTACGCGCTCACCGGCAACTACAAGGCCGACCAGGTGCACATCCCGGCGCTGCTCGAGCGGCTGGGGCAGTAAAGGAGCCATGAATTGAACTTCGGCGTCGCATTCGCTCCGCTGGTGCCTGACTACGTGGTCTGGGCGGCGTTCGGCGCGTCGGTCATCATCTCAATTCTGCTGCTGCTCGCGCGCAGCCGCGGCGCGCCGTTGCGCGCGCTGGCGCTCGGCCTGATGGTGCTCGCGCTCACCAACCCCTCGTTCACGCGTGAAGACCGCGACCCGATCCCCTCGGTCGCCGCCCTCATCATCGACAAGAGCCCGAGCCAGGATTTCGGCGACCGCATCGCGCAGACCGAAGCCGCGCGCAAGGCGCTGGTCGACCGGCTCAATCATATTCCGGGACTGGAAGTGCGCGTGTCCGAAGCCGGCGCGGCCGACGGCGAGACGGACGGCACACGGCTGTTCTCCGCCCTCTCCTCAATGCTCGCCGACGTGCCGCCAGACCGCGTCGCCGGCGCGATCATGATTACCGACGGCCGAGTGCATGACGTCCCGGCGGACGCGAGCGCGCTCGGCTTCAATGCGCCGCTGCACGCGCTGATCACTGGCCACAAGGACGAGATCGACCGGCGCGTCGCGCTCACGCAGACCCCGCGCTTTGGCATTGTCAACCAGAAGCAGACGATCGGCTTCCGAATCGAAGATCAAGGTATCGCGGCAATGACGGCGCAGGTGACGGTCCGCCGCGACGGCGAAGTGCTTGAGAACCGCGCCGTGCCGGTGGGCCGGGAGATCAAGGTCGACATCCCGATTGCGCACGCGGGGCAGAACATTGTCGAGGTCGAGGCCGCCTCCGTTCCGAACGAACTTACGCAGGTGAACAATCGCGCGGTGCTGTCGATCGACGGCGTTCGCGACAAATTGCGCGTGCTTCTGGTTTCCGGCGAGCCGCATGCCGGCGAGCGCACCTGGCGCAACCTGCTGAAGTCGGACGCTTCCGTCGACCTCGTCCATTTCACAATTCTGCGTCCGCCGGAAAAACAGGACGGTACGCCGATTAACGAGCTCTCGCTCATCGCGTTTCCGACGCGCGAGCTGTTCCAGCAGAAGATCTCGGAATTCCAGCTGATCATCTTCGACCGCTATGCGCGGCAAGGCGTGCTGCCGCTGATCTACTTCGACAACATCGCCAAATACGTGCAGGAGGGCGGCGCAGTGATGGTGGCGGCCGGCCCCGATTACGCGAGCCCGACCAGCATCTGGCGCACGCCGCTCGATGAGGTGCTGCCGGCGGAGCCGAGCGGCGACGTCACCGAAGAGCCGTTCTTCGCGCGACTGACTCAGGCCGGCGAGCGGCATCCGGTCACGCGCGGTTTGGAGGGTTCGGATACGAACCCTCCGCATTGGAGCCAGTGGTTCCGGCTGGTCAACATCAAGCGCTCCAGCGGCACGTCGGTGATGGACGGCCCCGACGGCAAGCCGCTCTTGGTGCTCGCGCGCGAAGGCAAAGGCCGCGTCGCGCTCTTGTTATCCGATCACATCTGGCTGTGGGCACGCGATTACGAAGGCGGCGGCCCGCACCTCGATCTGCTGCGGCGGCTGTCGCACTGGCTGATGAAGCAGCCGGAGTTGGAGGAAGAGGCTCTGCGACTGAAAGTCCAGGGACGCACGATCACGGTCGAGCGCCAGACGATGAGCGATAGCGTGAGTGCGGTCACCCTGACCGCCCCGACCGGCGCAGCCCGCACTCTCACCCTGCACCCGGACGGCCCCGGAATCTGGAACTCCAGCGTCGAGGCGAACGAACTTGGCCTATGGCGCGCGACAGACGGCAAGCTCACGGCGCTCACCAATGTCGGACCGGCCAATCCGCGCGAATTCCAGGAAGTCACTTCGACCACGGATGTGCTGCGCAAGCTCGCGCAGGCGACCGGCGGCGAAGCGCGCCGGCTCGACGAGGGGCGTGGGCTGACGATGCCGCGCGTCGTGCCGGTGCGCACGGCAACCGCGTTTCAAGGCGACGACTGGATCGGGCTGAAGATGCGCGACACCTCGGTCGTGCGCGGCATCGGCGTGCTGCCGGTGTTTTCCGGCCTGCTCGGGCTTTTGCTACTAATCGGTTCGCTGGCCGCGACCTGGGCGCGCGAGGGGCGCTGACGCTTTGCGCGACGCTTAGACGCGCACCCCGCCCGCCGACAACCGCAGGGCGCCAATGCGGTCGAGCTCTGCCTGCTCGCGCGCGTTCTGCTCGGCCCGCTCGCGCTGCTGGTCGCGCTCACCGAGCATCTCGACCTTCTTCAATTCCTCGAACGCCTCGCCGAGCGCGGCTTGCGCCTCTTCGAGCTGGGTGCGTAGTTCGCCGGTCGAGCGCATGAGGTTCTCGCGCCGAGTCATCGCAGCCTTGGCGTAGGTCGGATAGGCAAAATGGGCGGGATCGTGGATGCCGGCGCGGTCCTGCTCGACCTTGATCTCGCGGTCGAGCTCGGTGGCGATGCGCTCGAACTCCGCGATCATCGCCTCGATCTGCGCGACCTTGCGCCGCTTCTCGTCGACCTGAAATTTTTTCAGGCGAATAATCGTTTCGCGTGACTTCATCGACTGGATACTCCCCGAAGCCCCGTCATTCCCCACCCGCTGACAAGCGGGCGGCCCGGACAATCTCGGCCGGACTGTGACGCAATAACGTTAGTTTTCGGTTTCCGGGGTGCGCAGAATTTCGGCGAGGCTGGTAACCTTCGGTTAACGAGGTCGCCTCCTCTTTCGCCTGGCGCAGGAAATCCTCGAACGGACCGCGTCCCGGCGGCGTTGCGAAAGGAGCACGACGACGACGCGTAAACGCACGCTTAATCTTACCGGCCCCGTTCCTGTTTTAACCGGTTGTTTACCCGGGTCGTTAATCATTGCGTTATCGTCCACGGGACAAGGCCGATCTGGATGCAATCGCCCCGGCGGACGAGTGGGGCGATGGCGGAGCCGGTTGGGCCGGCTCTCGAACTGGAGGATGACACCTGCACGCGGTGAAAAAATCGGTTCCAGGCGACCTCGTACGCCGATTGGGGCGGTCATGCCTACGGCGCGCTTGCCAGCGGGAATCAGGTTTTGTTAACCATGGCGGGATAGTGTCGAATCGTTTTGTCCCACCGCGTTTTTTTTGACGTTTGGCTCGCCGCTCCCGCGGCGCATCAAAGCTAAGGCCCGTGCGGCGAGAAGGGGACTTATATGCGCGTTCTACTGATCGAAGACGACAGTGCGACCGCACAATCCATCGAGCTGATGCTCAAATCCGAGAGCTTCAACGTCTACACCACCGATCTCGGTGAGGAAGGCGTCGACCTCGGAAAACTCTACGACTACGACATCATCCTGCTCGACCTGAACCTCCCGGACATGTCCGGTTTCGAGGTTCTGCGCAGCTTGCGCGTCTCCAAGGTGAAGACGCCGATCCTGATCCTTTCCGGCCTCGCCGGCATCGAGGACAAGGTGAAGGGTCTCGGCTTCGGCGCCGACGACTACATGACCAAGCCGTTCCACAAGGACGAGCTGGTCGCGCGCATCCACGCGATAGTCCGCCGCTCGAAAGGCCACGCCCAGTCGGTCATCAACACCGGCGATCTCGTCGTCAATCTCGACACCAAGACGGTCGAGGTCGGCGGTCAGCGCGTGCACCTTACCGGCAAGGAATACCAGATGCTCGAGCTGCTCTCCCTGCGCAAAGGGACGACGCTCACCAAGGAGATGTTCCTCAATCATCTCTACGGCGGCATGGACGAGCCGGAACTGAAGATCATCGACGTGTTCATTTGCAAGCTGCGCAAGAAGCTTGCGAACGCGTCGAACGGGAAGAACTACATCGAGACCGTCTGGGGGCGCGGCTACGTGCTCCGCGAACCGGGCGAGAACGAGGAGCGCATCCCCGCGTGAGGTCAGTCGCGCGCTTACGGGGACAGGTTTTCACCCCCGGTGGCGTCGGCGTCATCTTGAGCCTCTAGGCTCTCCTCCAAAACGAAAAACCCCGGATCGCGAGATCCGGGGTTTTTTGATAGTCGGATTAGCGCTCGCTGCCGTGCGCTAGCGCTTCACGATCACCTTGGCGCCGATCTTGACACGGTTGTAGAGGTCGACCGCGTCCTCGTTCGACATGCGGATGCAGCCCGAGGACACCGCGCTGCCGATCTTCCAGGGCTCGTTGGTGCCGTGAATGCGATATTCCGTGCTGCCGAGATAGAGCGCACGCGCGCCGAGCGGGTTGTCCTGGCCGCCGGCCATGTGCCGCGGGAGATTCGGGAAGCGCTTGAGCTCGCCCGGCGTCGGCGTCCAGTCCGGCCATTCGCGTTTCATCGAGACGGTGCTGGTGCCCGCCCAGTCATAGCCCTCGGCGCCAACCGCGATCGAGTAGCGCAAGGCCTGATCGGATGCGAGCACGTAATAGAGATAGCGGTCGCGCGTATCGACGATAATCGTGCCGGGCCTTTCATGGCTCTGGTACAACACCGTCTCGCGATAGGTCTTGCTGTACATGATACCAAACGGGGTCGACATGACCCACGGATCGCGCGCCGAAGCGACCTTGGTCGTCTTCTTGCTCGTGCTCGATTGTGCAAATGCACTCGTACCCTCGGTCAGCCCAGCCGCCAAACCAACGACGCACAGAATGGAAGCAACCTTCATCAACATTTCTACCAGCCCCAAATCGAATGCTTTCGAGAGGGTGAGACTGTAGCAGAGGAGCCGCCGGACCTCTGTTGCGAGCGGGCCACAGGTGTTGCGAAATCCCCTGTGCGGAGCCTGACGGGGCCGGCAGCCCGTGGGGCCTTTGAACGGCTCAGGAGGCACGGACGGTGCTCCGAGGCACCGACGACTGGCGCTTCGCAACGGCGGACGGCCCGAAAATGCCGCGTCTCTCCGGGATAGGCCGAAACGCCTCGCTCAAGCCCACGACCGTTTCTGCCGCGCCGAGGATCAAATAGCCATCCTGCGGAACCTGCCGCGCCAGGCGCTCCAAAACGGCAATCTTGGTCGGCTGATCGAAATAGATCAGCACGTTACGGCATAACACGACATCGAACATTCCCAGCGGGGCGAAGTCCTGCAATAGATTGAGCGTGCGGAATTGCACCATCTCGCGGATGTCGGACGCGATGTGCCAAGTGTCGCCCGCCTGCGTGAAATGGCGGACCAGCAGTCGGATCGGCAGGCCGCGCTGCACTTCGAATTGACTGTAGGTGCCCTGCTTGGCGCGTTCGATCACCGCGACCGACAGATCGGTCGCCAACAGGTCAACGCGATAGCCGCGCAGATGCGGCGCCATGCTCCTGAGCAGCATCGCGATCGAGTATGGCTCCTGTCCGCTCGAAGCTGCCGCGCACCAGATGCGGATGCGCTTTTCTTTCGCGCGCGCGGCGATCAGCGCAGGCAAAATCGTGTCACGCAAATGGTCGAACGGGATCTTGTCGCGGAAGAAGAAGGTCTCGTTCGTCGTCATCGCCTCGACGACCGAGAAGACGAGATCGGCATTTCCCGGCGTCTTCAGGCGCGCAACAAGTTCGCCCAAAGTTGTAAGGCCATTGCGCCGTGTGAGCGGAAGCAACCGGCTCTCGAGCAGGTACTCCTTGTCGGCGCTCAGCGTCAGTCCGGAGCGCTCCTTGAGGAACTTGCGCAGCCACTCGAAGTCCTGCGGGGTCATGTCCTCTCCCCCGCAAACAGTCGGCTCAGCCGGTGCCCGATCTCCGGCAACGGCAGTACGGCCGAACAGAGGCCCGCTTTCGCCACCTGCCCCGGCATCCCCCAGACGACGCTCGTGGCCTCGTCCTGCGCCATGACATGGCCGCCTGCGGCAATCAGTTCGCGCGCGCCGGCGAGCCCGTCGTGCCCCATGCCGGTCAGCACCAGAGCAAGACAGCGCGGTCCCCAGACGGAAATCGCCGACGAAAAAAGCGGGTCGACGGCCGGTTTGCAGAAATGAATCGCGGGGCCGTTGTCGATCGCGATAGTCGGGCGGCCGTCGCGCTCGACCGCGCGCATGTGCCGTCCGCCTGGCGCGAGGTAAACCGTGCCGGCATTTATCGGCTCTCCATCCTTGGCCTCGTGCACCGGGACGTGGAGTTCGCGATCAAGATATTCGGCGAAAATTGCCGTAAAGGTTGGCGGCATGTGCTGCGTGATCAGTACGGGGACGCGCCCGAACACCTCCGGCATCTGAGCCAGCGCCGTTTCGAGTGCCTGCGGGCCTCCGGTAGAAGCTCCGATCAGCAGCACGCGCGGCGTCACCACCGGCATCGGCCGCAAGGAGAGCGCCATCGTCGAACGGGTGCTCCGCTCGGCTTTCGGCAGCCGCCGCGTCCGGCTGCGCATGCCGAGATGGCGGATTTTCTCGATCAGTTCGCGATGAAAATCTTTTAGTTCGTCGCGCGGACCGGGCTTGGCGATATAATCCGCCGCGCCCAGCGCCAGCGCACGCAAGCTGATCGCCGCATTCCGGCGAGTCAGCGTGGAGGCCATGATCACGACGAGATCACGGCGCAATTCCAAAAGCCGCGGCAGCACGGCGATGCCGTCGAGGTCCGGCATCTCCACGTCGAGCACGACCACGTCAGGTTTGAGCCGCAGCAATTCGCGCAGGGCCTCCACGCCGCTGCGCAGACTGGCCACGACTTCCAGATCCCGCTCGGCGGCGATCCACCGCGAAAACATTGCCCGCACCACGACCGCGTCGTCGACGATCATCACGCGCAGACGAGAGCGCACCGCATCGGCGGTCGGCAATGGCACGGCGACGTTCATGTGAAGGGGTCGGTCAGATCAGGCCGACTTCTTGGAATTTCGCTTCGACGATGTCGCGGTCGAACGGCTTCATGATGTACTCGTTTGCGCCGGCATGCAGCGCGCGAGCAATGTGTGCGACGTCGTTCTCCGTTGTGCAGAACACGACCTTTGGCGCATCGCCGCCGGGCAGCTTGCGCAGACTGCGGAGGAATTCGTAGCCGTCCATTTTCGGCATGTTCCAGTCGAGCAGGATCGCTTCCGGAAGCTTGCGGCGGCACGCGTTCAGCGCCTGCTCGCCGTCCTCCGCCTCCTCGATTTGGAATTCCAGTCCTTCAAGAATGCGCCGAGCGACTTTGCGGATGACGCTGGAGTCGTCGACAACTAAACAGGTACGCATCGGTTATTCCCCCTTATCCTCTATGCTGTGGCCGCGGCGGTCTCGATCTCCAGCACGCGGTCCACGTCGATTACCATCAACAGCCGACCGTCGAGCCGGTGAATCCCGCTCGATACGCGCGCAAGCCGCGGATCGAGATGCAATGGATTGGGCTCGCGCTCGGCGTCCGCAAGCTGCAGCACCTCGCCGATGCTGTCGATCAAGAGGCCGAACGATTCGCCGCCTGCTTCAACTCCGATCGCCATCACCGGCGCGTCCGATTCGCGCGGCGCCATGCCGAAGCGGGAGCGCAGATCGACCAGGGTGACGATCCGTCCGCGCAAATTGATGACGCCCGCAATCTCGGTCGGAGCTAGCGGGACGCGTGTAATGCCTTCCGGCACGAACACATCCTGCACCTGCAGGATCGGCAGCCCCATCATCTCACCGGCCACGATGGCCGTTACGTATTCGCGCATGTCGCTGCGGTCCGTCATGCGGCCTGTCCCAATTCGGCCTGCTCCTTGAGCGCGGCGACCAGGCCCTGACGATCGAATTTGGCGACGAAGTCGTGCAATCCTGCCTGCCGTCCGCGGATGACGGTGTCGGCCGACACGATCGACGAAAGACCGATGACGGGAAGCTCGGCGCCGTGCGGATGCTTATGCAGCGCCCGCGTGAGTTCGAACCCATTCATCTCCGGCATCTCGATGTCGGTGATGACGACATCGAAATGGTGCCCGGTATCCAATAGGGCGAGCGCCTCTGCGCCCGACCCGGCGCTGGTCACATTGAACCCGGCTGCCTGCAGCACCGGCGCGAGCATGTTGCGGAAGAACGCGGAGTCGTCGACCAGCAGCACAGCGTTCGGCACCTGCTGCACGGGTTGCTCCTTACGCCGGAACCAGTCGGCATAGGCGAGTGGGAGAAAATGCGCGACGTCGATGATTTCCGTTGCCTTGCCTTTCACGACCGCGGAGCCGATCACCCCGTCCGTCGCGCTGGCCACCTCGATATCAAGGTTGTCCTCCACGATATCGATGATCTGGTCGACCACCAACGCCATCGAACGCTCGCCATCGGAGAAGACGAGCAGCGGTTGCGCGCCCTCGGACCGGACGCGGACGGTCTCGTCCATGGAGATCAGCGGCATCAGATGTCCGCGGTACTGGATCATGTGGCGGCCGTTCGACACTTCAATCTTGCGGGCGTCGACTTCCTCGAGCCGTGTGACGATCGCGAGTGGCACAGCCTTTGGATGCGGCGAACCGGCGCGGAAGAGCAGCAGCGATGTCGTGCTTGCGATCTCGGCGGCCGGAGCGGCGGTGGTCTCCTCCCGCAGTTGCGCCGCGGCGGTGCTGCCGAGCGCGCGCGCGATCCCGTTCGGATCGACGATCATGATCACAGAGCCATCGCCCAGGATCGTGTTGCCGCAGAACATCGGAATGTGCCGCAACTTGCTCGACAGCGGCTTCACCACGATTTCTTCCGTGTGGAAGACCGCGTCGACGACAATCCCCAGCCGCTGGCTTCCGACCTGCATCACCACGATGAAGCCGCTACCGATCGGCTTATCGGTTTGCATCCCGAACAGCACGTCGAGACGGGCGAGCGGCATCAATTTGTCTCGCAACCGCAGCACGGCCGTATCGCCGATGCGCTCGATCCGGTGCTCGCCGCGGTTTCGCGCGCGCACGAGTTCGAGCACTGCCAACTGGGGAATCGCAAACCGGCCACCGCCGGCCTGGACGATCAGCGCTGACACGATCGCGAGTGTGAGCGGAATCTTGACCGTGAAGCTTACCCCGACGCCAGGCACCGAGTGCGCGTCGATCGTGCCGCCGATCTGGTCGATGTTGTTGCGGACGACATCCATGCCGACGCCGCGGCCGGAAATGCTGGTGACTTTCGCCGCCGTCGAAAAGCCGGGTACGAAGATAAATTTCTGCAGCTGCGGTTCGGTGAGAGCCGCCAGCTCCGTCTCAGTCGCAAGTCCTTGCGCAAGCGCTCTGGCTTTGATGCGCTCGCTGTCGAGACCGCGACCGTCGTCCGAGACTTGAATGATGATAAAGCCGCCTTCATGCCAGGCGGACAGACGAATGCGACCGCGTTCCGGCTTGCCGGCAGCTTTCCGTTCGGCCGGGCTCTCCAGCCCATGATCGGCGGAATTGCGGATCATGTGCGTGAGCGGATCCTTGATGAGGTCGAGCACCTGACGGTCGAGTTCGGTGTCGGCGCCCTGCATCTCCAGATCGATCTGCTTGCCGAGCTCGAGCGAGAGATCGCGCACTATGCGCGGCAGTTTTTGCCATGCGTTGCCGATCGGTTGCATGCGCGTCTTCATCACGCCTTCCTGCAGTTCGACGGTGACGTTGGAGAGGCGCTGTAGCGGCGTCTTGAATTCGGAGTCTTCGTGGCGGCGCACGATGTCCAAAAGCTGATTGCGGGTGAGCACCAACTCGGAGACCATGGTCATCAGCCGCTCGAGCGTGTCGACCGATACGCGGATCGACTGGCTGCCGGCTTTTCCGCCCTCGACCGGCTCTGCGATGTCTTCGACCGGTGGCTTCGGCTTGGGCTTTGGTGGATCGACTGGCGTCGCGCGAAACGCGCGTTCCAGATCATCGAGCGAATCTTCGCCGGGCATCAGCGGGCGTTCGAGCGTCTGATCGGCAAAACGGCCGACCGTGCGCTGCGGCGACTCCTCAAGCGACTCGGCGAGCAATTTCTCCGCCATGCCGGACAACGCGCCGACGAGCTCCGCATCACTGCCTTCCGGCTCGCGCTGCTCGCGCGCCAGCGACTCCAGGATTTGCTTGATGCGGTCGATCGTCTCGAGGATCAGGCTGACGGCGTCAGCGCTGACCGGCGCGCCGTCGCGAAAGCGGCCCATGAGCGCTTCAGCTGCGTGCGCCAAAGTTTCGAGCCGCGGCAGGCCAAGGAAGCCGCAGGTGCCTTTGATCGTGTGGACAAGGCGGAAGATGTTGTCGAGAATCTTGGCGTTGTTCGGTTCCTGCTCGAAACGCACAAGCTCGACGTCGACCACGTCGATACTTTCGTTTGTCTCGGTGACAAACTCACGCAGCAGGTCGTCCATGATACGCCTTCACCACGGGCCGCAACGGGCCCGGCCGCACGCAATCGCTGCCCGAGTGTGTCGGCGAAGGGTTTAATTTTAGTTTGCAGGAACAGCGTCCCGCGGCATATTTACAAATCGTTAGCCGTGAGCGCCGTCGGCCTCCGGCCTAGCGCGCGGCGATCACCACTGCGTCCCCCTCGAGCGCTGCACTTGCGGTTAGCCCGCACGCCTTAGCCAAAAGGCCGGTGTAGAACGGCTGTATGCGGTGCGCATCGAGCATCTCTTCGCCCGGCTCGCCGGAGATGAGCGCCGCGTTCGGAGGCACCTTGGCGTTAGTGCCGGTCGCAGCCACGGTGAAGCCCATGCTCTCGCCCTCACCCGCCGGCGCGACGGCAAGCTTGCCGCCGCGCGGGATCGCCTGCGCCGCGATCAGCAGCATGTTGAGCAGCAGTTTGACCCGGTTCTTCGGCAACAGGAGCCTCGGCAGTTGCCATTCGAGCTTGGTTTTCTCGTCCTCAAGGAAGCCGCGAGCGACCTTCTCGGCGTCGCCGGAATCGATCTGCGCGCCGGCCGAACCGGCGGCGCCGAAGGCGATGCGGCAGAACTGCAGCTTGGCGGAGGCGGTGCCCGCGCTCTTCTTGATCAGATCGAGCGCGAAGGTCTTGGTCTCCTCATCGTTTTCGTCCGCCAGCACTTCCAGCCCATTGACGATTGCGCCCACCGGGCTGATCAGATCGTGGCAGACCCGCGAACAAAGCAGGGCAGCAAGGTCGAGCGAGTCGATGGACACTGCGGTCATCAGGAAAGTCTCCGCTTCAAGTGCAGGGGGCTGGCTCGGCCCGCGAATCGGCCATCAGACCGACGAATCCCGGATACACTGCACCTGCTTCACCGCCAAGGAATGAAAGGCAACGCCGTTGAACAGTACCGACCTCCGCCCGGATGACATCCTGGCGCGTTCGCTGAACTTGACGGCCTTGGTAGCGAAAGCATCGGCGGCGATTTTGCGTTTTGCGGGCGCCCGGCCGCGACACAAGGCGGATGGCTCACCGGTCACCGACGCGGACGAAGCCGCGGAGGCGGTAATCCTGGATGGCATCTCGCAACTGCTTCCCGGTATCCCGGTGATCGCCGAGGAAAGCATCGCGCGGCGGGCGCCGCCTGCGTTGGACGGCGCCTTCGTGCTCGTCGATCCGCTCGACGGGACCAAGGAGTTCATCGCCGGACGCGACGAGTACACCGTCAATCTCGCGCTGATTTCCGGTCGTAGGCCCATTGCCGGGTTCGTCGCAGCGCCCGGCCGCGCGCTCCTGTGGCGCGGCATCGTCGGGCACGGGGCCGAACGGCTCGCGATCGAGGGCGAGACCGTCGGCGCCCCCCAGCGTATCCAAGTCCGCCACTGGCCGATGTCAGGCGCAGTCGCGCTCGTCAGCCGCTCGCACCGCGATCCCGCAACCGAGGCGCTGTTGGAGCGGCTGCCTCCCACGCGCCCGGAATCCTGCGGTTCATCGCTGAAATTCTGCCGGATCGCCGAAGGCGCGGCAGACATCTATCCCCGGCTTGGACCGACCAGCGAATGGGACATCGCCGCGGGGCATGCTGTGGTCGTTGCGGCAGGCGGGATCGTGACCGCGCCCGATGGTGGGCCGCTGACCTACGGCCACGCAGAACGAAAATTCCTCGTGCCCGCCTTTATCGCCTGGGGCGATGCTTTGAAGGCACGGCTGACCTAACGCCCAATCGATCCCTCGAGCGCCGGCCACTTCCGCCCGGCGGCCATAAGCGCACGTGCAGAATCCGCGAGGAAGTCGGTGCGGACCGCACCATTCGCACCCAATTCGAACTCGAGCCGGCCCGGCTTCGGCTTTCCCTCGGAAAAATAGACAACCGGATCGAAACCGCTGATCGCCAGTCCCGTCATGACCAGCAGTGCGCTGCGGCCGAGCGCACTAAAAACAAGCCGAGTGCAACGAGAAGAAGCGCCGCCGCGGCCTTTTCCAGCCGCCGTGCTGCAGTCATAGTTTGCCCTGACATTCGCTTCGATTCGGGGAACTTAGTGCCGGCCGGCAGCGGGCGCGGCATGAGCATCCGGTTAAGGGGGGCCCGCCGGGCTCTTTCTCTCAATGGAGCATTCGATGCGCGCGACCATGCGCCTTGCGACCCTGACATTCTGCCTGCTCGGTTTCGGCACGGAGATCACAGCCGCGCAAACGCCGCCTCCTCCAGGACCGCCGCCGCAACAGCAGCAACACGGCACCTTCGCGGTCAACGAAATCGTCAATGAAGGACACCGCTTCTTCGGGACTGTCTCGCGCGGCCTCGCGCAAGTGGTTGAGAAGGCGGTCAGCGTCTGGGGCGAGCCGAATGGCTACATCCTCGGCCAGGAAGGCAGCGGCGCGTTCGTCGTCGGCCTGCGCTACGGCGACGGCAAACTCTACACCCGCAATGCCGGCGACCGCCGAGTGTTCTGGGAGGGGCCGTCGGTCGGTTTCGATACTGGCGGCGAGGGCGCGCGTACGATGATGCTCGTCTATAACCTGCCGGCGACGGATGCGATTTATCAGCGATTCGCCGGCATCGACGGCTCTGCCTATTTCATCGGCGGCTTCGGCATGACGGCATTGACGGCGAACAACATCGTCGTAGTCCCGATCCGGTCCGGCGTAGGGTTAAGACTCGGCGCGAACATCGGCTATCTCAAGTTTACGCCGAATGCGACCTGGAACCCGTTTTGATGAGCCTCACCACTGGCGTGGCAATTGCACTTGGCGCCCGCGACAAGGGCGTCGGGTTTAGGTTAATCTCGCGCCTTTCTAGTAAGGTCTGCACCCGTGCCATGAATGGAACGGGAAAGGGTCAGGTGCGTTTGGAGGCGTTATGATCGAACCGGTCATGTATTTCGGGATCGGCTTCCTGGTCGCGGGCCTGATCGGCCTCGTCCTCCTCCCCCTTGTGCACAATCGCGCGGTCCGGCTTACCATGCGCAAGCTCGAAGCAGCGACGCCATTGTCGATGGCCGAAATCCAGGCCGACAAGGATCAGCTCCGCGCCGAATTCGCGATGTCGACCCGCCGCCTCGAAATGAGCGTCGAGCAGCTCAAGAGCAAGAGCACCAATCAACTCGCCGAGCTGGGCAAGAAGAGCGACGCGATCAATCGCCTCAAGATCGAGCTAAGCGAACAGACCGCCACCATTTTTGCGCTTGAAGCGCGTGACAAGGCTCTGCGCGATCAGGTGCGCGCGACCGAAGAAGAATTCGCGGTCAAGACGAGCGCCATGCTGGAAGCGCAGCACGCGCTGCCGGAAAAGAAAGCCGAGCTTGCGAGGCTGATGAGCGAACTCGACGAGCGCTCGAGCACGGCGGATGCCCAGAAGATCGAGATCGTCTCGCTCAAGACACAGGTGGAAGCGCTGAAAGACCGGCTCACCGTTGCCGGCAATGAATTGAAGGTGGTCGAGGACCGGCGCGACGCCGAGCGCGTCGAGCTCAAAGCCGCGACGCAGGAGCTTGCGGAAGAGCGCGGCAAGGTCGAGAACCTCGGCCGGCGCGTCTCCGAACTCGAGCAGGCGCTGGTCGCTCAGACTACAGAAGCGGAAATCCTGGGCCGTCGCGCGCAGAATTTGGAGAATCGCCTGGCCGAGCAGATGCGGCTTCTGAACGAGAGCGAATTCGAGTTGAGGCAGTTGCGCGGGGAGCTCGATCATGCGCGCAATCTGGAGACCGACCTTCGCACAGCGATTGCCGAACTCGACGGCCGCACGTCGAGCGCCAATCAGAAGCTGAAGAGCGAGAACGCGCAGCTGCAGGGCGAGCTCGATTACACCAAGCAAGACCGTGATCGGATCGCCGCAGAGCTCGCCAACCTGAAGCACGAGGCGGAGCAGAACTGGGCGAATGAGCGGGTCGAGAATGCGCTGTTGCGTGAGCGCATCAATGACGTCGCCGCGGAGGTGGCACGCCTTGCCTCCGCCCTGGAAGGCCCAAACTCCAGCATCGAGGCGATCCTCGCCGCCGAAGCCGCGCGCGACCGCGCGAATACCGTGGCACCTGTGACCGTGCACCGCGGCGTCGAGCTGCAGCCGGAAGCAGCCGGCAGCCTCGCCGACCGCATCCGTGCGCTGCAGGCGCAAAGCTCGCCCCGCATTTCGCCCGACGAGCCGCAGACGAGGAACTGAGGCCGGTCATTTCAGGACGCGGCGAAGCGGAATCCCGACGCACGAGCCGGTTCACTTGACACTGCTCCGAGCCGTTCCTTATATCGCCGGAACGGCGGGCGGTTAGCTCAGCGGGAGAGCACACCCTTCACACGGGTGGGGTCGTAGGTTCAATCCCTACACCGCCCACCATAAAATCAATAGCTTAGGACGGACGTGCAAGCTGCCGGGCCAGCGTGACAGCACCCTGACAGCACGATCTGAGGCTCGGCTGTTCACGTTCTGTAATCCCCAGTTTCATTGAAGCGATACTACCGAATTCGCATTGCACGGTGGCGAAGGCGGGACGAAATTTGGCGGCATGTCGCACTTCCGAGCCGGTACCAGCGAGACAAATTCGAGCGGGCAGGAACCGGTAAAGCCGCCGAACAGCGAGCGGCAGCGACGGCGCGCGATGCGGCGCGGGCCAAACGAGTAGTGACCGCATGGACGGCTGAATCGGAAAAACGCATGGACGGGGCGCGCTCCACAACTCAGGAGGAAGCGAGGTCATCGGATGCGAATGTACTACACGCTCGCCGACTACCCGCACGCGACGGTCGAGATCGAATGCGCCAAGTGCGGACGCCACGGTTGGCTGAGTCAGATCCGTTAGCGACACAAAAAAACGGCCCCCACCGATAATGTCGCCGCGGGAGAGGCCGCCTAGTTGGCGGCCTCTTTCATTCGGGTTCAGAATTCTGTTCGGTCAAACGGCCCTTTTGTGATCGCCGTCACATCCGCAGTAATAGCTTTCGGGAGAGATTAATTGTGGCGGTGCCACCGTCCCCCTTCCCCCCGAACGAGGTGGCACTGACGGAAGGCCGTGCGTCCAACCCGCGCGGCCTTTCTGTTGAGTCTTCCCGTCACGGTCGGCTTCGTCTCGTCTGCTCGTCATCATCGTTGCCGTTCAGACGGTCGGCACCAACCTTCAGACAACTTTCAACTAGTGCGCACCGCCCTCGGAGCAGGCTGACGCCTATCCAAGCTTCGGAATTAGCCATGGCCCCGGCAAACTTCGCCGGGGCCTTTTTTCTTCCGCAGCACAAAGGCGGTGCCGTCAGGGATTCCCTGACAGGTCAATTCGCCTCTTCGTCAATTGCGGAAAGAGGTCATTAAAAGCTGGCCGCTAGTCTCTGCAGGCATCGTTGATCCTTGGCCCCGGCCACGAATTCCGAAAAACGAGCGCGTTAGAGGCCGCCAACCTGAACGGCGGCCTCTTTCTTTTTGATTGTGGACTTGTTACCGAGTTCCCATGCGGGCGGCCGATAATTGGACATCGCCACACGTCTGCGCACGCTCCAGGTTAAGGAGCGATGCTGACCAGTTACGCCCCGGCAAACTTCGCCGGGGCCTTTTTTCTTGGCTAAGACAGATCGAGCGGCAGCTAGAACGTCCCGTCGATGATCCGCATGTACGCCGGATTGCGCGCCTTGATCCAGCTTTTACATGGGCCAGATTTGTCTCACCTGCGCCGCCGAATGATCCGCTGCGCCTTGAATGCCGCGTGAGCGGGTTGCGCTAGGTCAAGGCGCTCCGAGCCATTCTGTGAATGGATGTTTTTAGGCCGCCCCCTAAGAGCCTTCTCACCTCTGTTAGGACCAAGGAAGAGCTGTAAAGCGTGGGTCGGCCTCAGACCGCGCTCTGGCCCACGCTCAGGCGCGGTCTTTTATTGCGCCCAACGGGCAGCGTCGCGCGCCCTTCAACAATGCGCTCCGCAACTTTTGCGCAGAAGCTAGCAAGCTGGCCTTTCCCCTGTTTGCGTGCTGCCCGCTCGGCTTCCCGCACCTTTGAGTAAGCTCGCTCCCCGTAACGGGCGATGAACTACTGCTTTGCAGGCTTGATCACATTGTTCCGCATTACAGCCCTCCCGGCGTAAATTTGCATTGCTCACCCGCGCCGCCACCATCGCAGCTTCGTGTTGATACGGCTCAATGCTGCCGCTCTGAGAGCAGATCATGTTCAAGGCTCAGTGTGGAGGATGTGACCACCATGCCGACACTGAAGCAGCACAGACCCGTCGATGATCTAAAACCCGGAACTTTCGGCACCTGCGAGGATATTTGCCCGGACTGTCATGGCAGCGGGATGCAGCTAGATCGAAAGGGCAACCCAACTGCCGTGAAGTGCGAACGGTGCGACGGATCAGGAATCATCATCGAAGGCATCGGCTAGATACGAGCGTCGAAGATCTGCCGGACGGGTGACGCTCGCGCACAAAATTTGGCGATCTACCTGTTGTTTTGGATCGCCCTGATACTGAGGGTGGATCGCTACCACATACTCAACCATACATTTGGTTTAGCAACCGGCAACACAGACCGACAATTTGATATTGTGCTCATGTTTATCGCTTGATTTCTTTGACACGCTGGTTGAAGCCGCTGACAATAGCTGAGAGACCGCCGCCATTGTAATAATCACGCGAGATGATGCGAGCGATTTCATCACGTGCATGGTTCCGTTGCGACGCAGCCCTGTTTTCGCGCCCGCCACTTCCTGGTGTAAGTCCCTTCGTTATTCTTTATTTTCTAAAAACCGCTGTCTCCAAATTCATCTGTAGTTCTGGTCAGCTGCATCTTTACTATCGCCAACTACTGCCAAACGCGCAGTGGCGATAGTTTGCTCTCGGATCATTCCACTTACAGATTCTAGCGTCTGTGCCTTGGGCTAATCGGCCTGGAGCTTTGCTACCGTCGTACAGAAATTCACAACCATTCTCTCTTCTCCCCCATATAGCTCCCAGACTCACCGGAGAGCCTTTCTCCATTTTGATTGAGAGAGCATTCCGGCAGAACTTATACTCGTCCCAGAGGCCTTAGCATCTGGGGGTCGACTTTTGGCCGTTGCGGTGTCGCCTAAGTGGAAAACGCCTCGCAGGTTTGCTTTGGGCCCCTTGCTTGCTGCATACTCCGCTTTTCACGCTAGACCATTAGCGTTGCTCATGGCCGAAGCACACACGCCAGTAGAACGGCAAATTACCGCGCGGGCCCTCCTGGTCGGCGAACGTATCGATACGCAAGGATTAGAACGAGACGATGTGCTGTGCGCGTTGCCCCTTACCTTCAGATTCGGTGAATCGGGAATTGTTGTACTCTTCCGTTTCGGCGTTGCGGTCCTGTTTGGGATGTCGCCGATGCAGGAAGAAGAACTGATACACAACCTGGTCGGGCGCATCATTGCTCCGTATGAAAGTCGGGATCAAGAAACTGCTCAAATCCAATTGTCGTCCGTAGGGGACGACCAAATTCTTCCGACAGGGGTGATTACGCTTCGCCGGTTGACAACCGAGCACGTCTTGCTGATCGCTGACGCCCTGGCGACGACGGTAATCCTGGCACACGATGAACGCCGCGTTTCCGCCGTCTTCGATAAGATCGAACCGCTCGCGCGTCGTTTGGCTGAAATCGGCAGAACACCTGCTCGCAGAGGAAAAATCGTTCGTCTGATCGGGAATGCGCTGCTCGTACAGCAGCGCATTTCGGGTCTCGTGGCCGTGGAAGAGAAGCCAGACGTGCTATGGGAGCGCCCGGCACTGGAGCGCTTCTATGCGAGGCTTGAAGACGAATACGAGCTCAAGGCACGCGCGGGCATCCTCACCCGGAAACTTTCAGTCGTTTCTGATAGCGCAAAGGTCTTGTCCGATCTGATCGACACGAAGCGCTCGTTGTGGCTCGAAATGGTAATCGTAGTATTAATCGGGCTCAGCATTGTAATAGCGGCCTTGGAGTTTCTTAGCCAAAAGTGATCCGCTCCGTGTCATCGGCCTCGAGCCTTGCCGCCGTCGTACAGAAATTCACAGTCATTTCTCTCGTCGGGGCCATATGCGCCAAAGGCCCAGCACCTCCGGCTGTTTAGCTGCTTTGGATACGTCGAGATGCGCGATGAAGAAATCGGGATTCCCCGAGAACTTCCCCGGATCGTGCACATGTTAGAATTAGAAATTCGAGAGCTACCGCTCCTGTGGATCGTTTCTGCCTCTGCCTCAGCCTTTGCATGAATGACGGCATCTCCTCGTAGGGGAGTGCCGCAAAGTGCCCCCGGTCAGTCTTCCTCTGGCGAGGGAATCGGTACTCCATATTCCCTCTCCATTCGGCTGGATTATCGCCCTGCCGCCATCCCTTGGCCTTGGCGAGGTCGAGCACGCGCTTGATCATCTCCAAGGCTCTGCGCCCTTGGGCCAGAGTCCGTTGCCACAGTCCCTCTAACCACCTTCTGGATGCGGTCGGAGGTCACGTCAGACTGCCCTTGTCCCCACCCTTCCATGAGGATCTGTGAGTCTCGATCCATTCGTCTGCCGCTTCACGGAACGTGACCTGGGATCTTCGTGCGGCGCGCTTGGCCTGAATGGGGCAGATGCCCGCCGCGATCTGCTTCCGTAACTCTGCGGCCTTGGTCTTGGCTTGGCTCAGGCTCACAGCCTCAGCCATGCCCCCTCCGGTTTCAGTCAACTTACAGTTGAACTGCGGTTCAGGCTCTACCTATCAGCAATGATGCCAACTCCGCCTCCCTCAGACCCCCACGGCCAAAGCCCGTTTAAAACGATTTCCCACCCAGACGAGAAATAAAGCGTGCTCCCTCCAGTAATGGAAATGGTATCGGTGTTCGAACACATAGTCAGCACATATGAAATAACCATGGTGCTTTGCACGAGGTCACGACGGGCTACGAGGCCTGCCATGCTAACTATCGGCTGAGATAGGGCCGCTGACGCGAGGACTGTAAATCCGCTGGCTTTGCCGCACTCGGCCGGGCAGATGATGCGGCGGACTTAAAATCCGTTAGCGCGGCATCCCCGCGCGGCCTATAATCGGCCGGCCACGCTCCTCCTGAAAACCGGAGATGTCGTCATGGCCACTTACCTGATGTTCGGGAAATATTCGGTCGAGGGTCTGAAAGGGATCAGCGCCAAGCGCTCCGACGAGGCCAAGGCGCTGATCAAGAAACACGGCGGCGAACTGAAGGCGGCTTATGCGGTGCTCGGCAGCACCGATCTGGTGATGGTCGTCGATCTGCCGGATGTCGCGCGCGCGATGGCAACGTCCACGGCGCTAGCGAAACTGACCGGGATCGCCTTCACCACCTCGCCCGCACTCACGATCGAGGAGTTCGACAAACTGGCGGCGTGAGCGGCGCGCTTTTAGCGCTAGCGCGCCGATCCGCAAGCTGCCCAAACGCTCGCACCGGCCGTTGTGGCCGCCGCATAACGCGCTGAGATTTTTGTCGCGGCGGGTTGCGCCAGCACGCGCCTTCGATTTCGGGGGATCGCAGGGGGCGGGTTTGGCATTCCCGCTTAGGTGTTCAAAACGGTCAGCATTGAAAAACCGTTCTATCGGCCGCCTGCGTTTCGGCAAGCGCGACGCGACGTCACCCCGCCTTGCGATGCCGCGCGGCGGTGCGCGGCGGCTTCTTCGCCGTGCGGGAATGCGAGGCTGAATGCCGCGTCGGACGGCGCGCGGTTTTGGCCTCGCCCACGCTGCGACGCAACGCTTCCATCAAGTCGATCACCCTGGCTGGCTCGCGCTCCTTCGCACGCTCCACCGGCTTGCCTTGCTGCTTGCGCTTGATCAGGTCGCGCAGCGCGGATTCATATTTGTCTTCAAAATGCTCGGGCTTGAAATGGCCGGCTTTGGTGTTGACGATGTGTGTGGCAAGTTCGAGCATATCTTTCGGCACGCTCTCGCTCGGTATGTCGTCGAAATATTCTTCTTCCTTACGGATCTCGTAGGGATAGCGCAGCGTCAGGCCAAGCAGACCCTTCGAACGCGGCTCGAGTGCGATGATGTGTTCGCGGTTGGTGAAGACGATTTTGCCGAGCGCGACGACTTTCTCCTTCTTGATCGCCTCGCGGATCACGGCAAAGGCCTGCTGACCCACTGCGCCGTCAGGCACGATGTAATAGGGATCGCGAATATAAAGCTCATCGATTTCCTTGCGCGGCACGAACTCGTCGATATCGATCATGCGCGTGCTCTCGATTTCGACCGCGTCCAGTTCCTCGGGCTCGATCTCTACGTAATCGCCTTTTGAAATTTCATACGCCTTGACGATGTTGTCGGCGTCGACCTCGTGCCCGGTCTCCGCATCGACCTTACGATAGCGGATGCGGTTGCCGGTCTTCTTGTTGAGCTGGTGGAAACGGACCTTTTCACGCTCGCTGGTCGCCGGGAGCAATTGGATCGGACAAGACACAAGCGACAGCCGTAAATAGCCTTTCCAATATGCACGCGCTGCCATGGGGAAACTCCGACGCAGGAACTCACGGAGCAGAACGGCCGGGGGGCTGAGCCAGTTCCCCGGAGACCTTCGGCTCCGGCGAACAACTCGTCTTCACGCCCGGCGAACAACGCGGCTTCGCCTCCGACCCCTAATCGCTAGCGCCGAAGACAGGAACTGACGAAAAGGTGCAGATTTCGGCCTGCACCTTTTTCTTTCGCTGCGCGGTCCCAAGCGCTGCTTGACTCGCGCGGGAGGGGCGGGCGACTAGCGGGCGCGGCCCAATCTGCTGCACGCGACAGTCCAACGAGGAAGCCCGATGACAGCCCAGCCCCGCGTTCCGCTCGGTCCCCAGCCGTGGGAGGTCGTGCGCCACAAGCTCGACCAGGCCCTGCCTTTCGCCAACATGCGCGGCACGCCCTACTACCGCGACGCGGTGTGGGAGCAGTTTTCGGCAAAGGAATATGCCCGGCGTTACGCGGCGCTGCGCGACAAGATGCGTGCGCACAAGCTCGACGCGGTGATCGCCGCGGGCGGTCCGAGCCACTGGAGCTTCGGGGCCGGCGTGCTGTGGCTCACCGGTCATGTCGAGTGGCATGCGCTTGCGTCCTATCTCATCGTGCCGCTCGATGGCGAGCCGACGCTCGTCTATTCGATGGGCGGCACGCATGCGGAAGCCGTGCGACGGCAGGTTTCGGTCGCGGTGCAGGACGTGCGCCACAGTCGTAACGGCCGCTACGGCGAAGTCATGGTCGAGCGTCTGAAGGAATTGAAACTGGAGCACGGCCGTATCGGATTGATGGAGATCGATCCTCGGCATGAAGATTACATGCCGGTCAATCAGTACAACGCGCTGCGCACTGGGTTGCCGGATGCGGAATTCGTGTTCACCAAAAGCTTCCTACACGAACTGCTGGTGATCCATAGCCAGGAAGAGTTGGACTGTGTGCGTAAGGCCGGGGTGCTCTGTCAGCGCGCCATGGAGGCGATGGTCGCGCGCGCGAAGCCCGGCGCGAAGGAATACGAACTGCGTGCCGCCGCGGGCGCCGCGATCCTCGGCGGCGGCGGCGACATCGACTTCCTGATCATCGGCTCTACGCCGATGGACGATCCGGCGATGGTGTTCGGCAATCCACGCCCGTCATCCCGCGTGCTCAAGAAGGGCGACCTCATCAACATGGAACTGGCCGCGGGCTATCGGGGCTACACCGCGCAGATCGGCTCGCCGATCACGCTCGGCCCGCCGACCGAGATGGTACGCAAGTTCTGGGAGGAAATCACCCTCCCCGGCTACCACAAAATTGTTGCCGAGATCGCGCCGGACCGGTCTGTGGAAGCCATGCTCGAGGCCAGCAAGTTCTTCCGTCAGCACGGCGTGCAGTCGCGGCCGACGCAGTGCCACGGCATCGATCTGGTGACCGACAATCCGCACGTCTCAGCCGAACACGTGCGTGGGCTTGAGGTAGATATGGTCCTGAAACCCGGGATGATCATCATGGCGGAGCCGAATCCGATCACGGCCGACGGCCTGTTCGGGATTTTCCTCGGCCACACCTTCATAGTGACGGAAACCGGGCGCGAAATCGTCGACAATTTCCCGCTGGAAATCGCCGTCGCCTGATTAAAAAAAGCTGTCCCAGGACGGAACAGCCCCTCCCCGCGCGTCGTTAGAATCGCATGCGCGGGGACCTTTCCTTCGACCAAATCTTTCCGATCCGTGATGCCGCTTCAGCGAGTCTGGCGCGGGTCAAGGCCGACCGCCTGTGGGATGCGGGCGTGATCGATAGCGAGGAGCGGCAACGGGTCTACGGCCGTTCCGAAACGGTGCTCGAGTCGTCCCCGCCCAGGTAGCTCTACCTTTCCAGCGTGATTTGGCGCACCTCGAACTCGACTTCGGCGAGCCTTTACTAAAGCACCCCTGTTCCGATTGCCTTTGCGCGGCGATGCACTTAAGCCTCCCAGCAAAACGGGAGGGTGCGCATGAGCGAACTGGAACGGCTGATTGAGGATCTCGTTACGGCGAACCGCATCCTCGCCGGCAACAACGTGCTGGACTCCTTCGGTCACGTCTCCATCCGGCATCCTGACAATCCCGGGCACTTCCTCATGTCGCGTGCGCGTGCCCCGATGATGGTCGAGCCGGGTGACGTCATGGAATTCACCCTTGACGGCAAGATCGCCGGCCGCGAGCCGGGCAAGCCCTATTCCGAGCGTTTCATCCACGGCGCGATTTTCGAGGCGCGCCCGAACGTGATTAGCGTCGTGCACAGCCACAGCCCGAGCGTCGTGCCCTTCACCGTGGTGAAGAAGCAGCGTTTTGGCGCGATCATGCACATGGCGGCGCCGATCGGCTGCGACGTGCCGAACTGGGATATCGCCGACAAGTTCGGATGCTGCACCAACCTGCTCGTCACTAATATGGAGATGGGTCGCGATCTCGCGCAGAAACTCGGTAACAACAATGCGGCGCTGATGCGCGGACACGGCAGCATCGTCACCGGCAAATCGCTGCGCGAAGCCGTGTTCACTGCGATCTACATGGAAGTGAACGCGCAGATGCTCGCGCAGGCACGGCAGATGGGCGAAGTCACCTATCTGGCGGAAGGCGAAGTCGAAGCGAACAGCAAAGGCCGCGCCGGCTTCACACTCGAACGCGGCTGGGAGAACTGGTGCCACGCCGCCGGCCGTCCCTATCACCCGCAGGCCTGGGACATGGGCCCGGGATTTTCCAAAACAGACAAATAGCGCCTACGGCCAGTGCCACGCCAGCGGGCCGGCCAACCAGGCCGGCAGTGCGAGCAGATGGGTGAGATCGTCAGTACTGACCGAAAGCGCGACCGCTCCGAACAGCGAAATGATCGTTCCCACGACGACGCGCCCACCGAACACCTCGTGCTTCGGGTTGAGCCACCAGCCCATGTAAATGCGGAAGACCAGCGACAGCCGCTGGATCGGCGACACGACCGACACCGGCGCGACCGCGAGCGCCATGTAGCGCGTCATCTGCGAAATGCAGACGGCGATGCCGGAGACGACGAACCATTTCGTCGCGTTGCGATCGATATCGCGAAAATTTCTCCACTTACCCGGCAATAGCAGCGTCAGAACCAAAGCCGCTGTCGCCGCAAGATACGACACGAAGCCGCCCGCGATTCCGATCGCGATGCCTTTCTTCTCGAACGCCAAACCGATCAAAATTGGACTGAGGCCGAAACCGATCGCCGACAGCAGCGAATAGAAATAGCCTTCGGCATACTGCGGGACGAACGCCGTCTCGGAGGGCGTCTCCGGCGGCACTTCGGATTCGGCCGGCTTCTCCGGCTTGAGCGTAATCCCGGGTCCGGCGATCACCAGCGCGATGCCGAAGATGCGCAACAATGTCAGCGGCTCCTGCAGCCACAACACAGCCAGAACCAGAGTTATCACAAGACTGTACTGCTGCACCGGCGCAACGAGATTAGCGCCGATCGCCTTGGTCGCGCGGTAATTGCAATAGCGGCCCCAGGCGAAGTGGATCACGCCCGCGATGATGAGCAGCAGCCAGCTGCGAGCGGAGAATGCGGCAAGAATGTCGAACCCGCCGGTCGGCAGCATCGCGACAACAAAGATTGGCAATGCGACCGGCAAGCTTATGCCGACGGCCTGCAGCACGGTCCCGGTGAGCACGCCGCGGCGCACGCTGGCATTAGCATACGCAAATGTCACCGCAGATAGCAGCGACAGAAGTCCACCGAGCATTCAAGGATTTCCGTTCAAGTGAGGAGCGCGCACGATAACCGAGCCGCAGAAAAACGCTACACGCGTTCGCCCTCCATCCAGACCGAGAGCACATCAAGGCCGGAATCGAGCGCGACGAAATCGGCCCGCGCGCTCGGGATCAGCGCGCCGCGCTCCTGCTCGAGGCCGAGGAAGCGTGCGGGGGTGAGCGTGGCGGAGCGCAGAGCGTCGTCGAGTGGAATGCGCGCGAGCGTCACCGCATTGCGCACCGCGCTCGCCATGTCGAGATGCGCGCCGGCGAGCGTGCCCTCGGCCGTGCTGAGTTTTCCGCCGTTGAGCGTGATCGTGCGGCCCATCAGTTCGAACCGCGTGATGTCGCTGCCGGCCGTCGGCATCGCATCGCTCACTAACGCGATGGAATCCGAGCCTTTTGCGACAAAGGCCGCTCGGACGGAAATTGCATCGACATGAATGCCGTCGACGATGAGGCCCGCAATCAGCCGCGGCTCCGAGAGCGCGGCACCGACGATGCCCGGCGCTCGGCCCATCAGCGGCGGCATCGCATTGTAGAGATGCGTCACGCCGGTGAGGCCTTCGTCCACGGCTTGCAGGACGCGCTCGGCGCTCGCCTCGCTGTGGCCGGCGGAGACGCGCACACCGGATGACGCGAGCGCCCGCACGAAGCCATCCGGCACGCATTCCGGCGCCAGCGTCACCAGCGAACACCCGGGCAGATCGCGCAAGGCTTCGAGATCGCGCATCATGGCCGCGCGGATGTGCTCAGGGCGGTGCGCGCCCGGCCGTGCCGGGCTGAGATACGGCCCCTCCAGATGCACGCCGAGCACCCCGTCTGCCCCGGCCAGCGAGCGGGCGGCAACGATGGCTGAGGCCATCTGCTCCGGCCTGTCGGTGATCAGGGTGGGCAGCAGCGCCGTCGTCCCAAGCCGTCGATGGGCGCGCGCGATGGCCCGCATCCCCTGCGCGGTCGGCTGGTCGTTGAGCAGCATACCCCCGCCGCCGTTCACCTGCAGGTCGATAAAGCCCGGGACGAGCATTGCGCCAACAGGCGCCTGCTCCCGCACGCAGTCGTCGGGCACGTCACCCCAGCCGCTTAGCCCGACGATCCGTCGGGCCTCGGTCAGCACCGCCGCGCGCTCATGCCAGCGCCGGCCGTCAAAAATCCGGTCGGCAAGCACGGCATGAAGGGGATTTTGCGGGTTTTTCGCCATTGTTCCTTGCTGAATTGGGACCTCGCGGTGCGCTTACAGTAACCTGCAACAGCGCGGATGCGTTGAGAAAGCAAGAGGAACCCGTATGGATCGGCTGGTCATCCGCGGCGGCAACAGACTGGAAGGTTCCGTCGAGGTGCGTGGGGCCAAGAACGCCGCCCTGCCCCAGATCGCGGCCTCGCTGCTCAGCCCCGAGCCGCTCGACCTCGGCAACGTGCCCGAGGTGAGCGACGTCGACTCGATGCTCGCGTTGATGCGGGTCTTCGGCGTGGAGTCCGATCGCGGCCGCCGCGTGCGTCTCGATGCTTCGGGCGCCCGCAGTGCGGAGGCGCCGTACGATATCGTGCGCAAGATGCGCGCGAGCATTCTCGTGCTTGGCCCCCTGCTCGCGCGTTTCGGCAAAGCCCGCGTCTCGCTGCCCGGCGGCTGCGCGATCGGCGCACGGCCGGTCGACCTGCATCTCAAAGCGCTCGCCGCGCTCGGCGCACAAGTCGAGATGGAGGGCGGCTACATCACCGCGCAGACCAATGGCGACCGTCTGCAAGGCGGGCACATCATCTTCTCGACGCCCTCGGTGGGCGCGACCGAGACCGCACTGATGGGCGCGGTGCTTGCCCGCGGCGAGAGCGAGATTTTGAATGCCGCGCGCGACCCGGAGATTTGCGATCTGGCGCTCTGTCTCGTCGCGATGGGCGCGCGGATCGAAGGCGCCGGCACGCATCGCATCCTGGTGCAGGGCGTCGATGCCCTGCACCGCGCGCGGCACGAATTGATCACGGACCGCATCGAAGCCGGCACCTACGCCGTTGCCGCCGCGATTACCGGCGGACATTTGGAAATCATCGGTGCGCATTTGGAGCATCTTGGCGCGGTCGCCGCGGCGCTGGAGCATGCCGGCGTGCAGATCTGGCCGACCGATCGCGGGTTGATGATCTCGCGCTCCGGTGCGCTCAAGGGCGTCGACATCGTCACCGAGCCTTATCCGGGATTCCCGACGGACCTGCAGGCGCAATTCATGACGCTGATGGCGATCGCCTCGGGCGCGTCAGTCATCCGCGAGACGGTGTTTGAAAGCCGCTTCATGCACGTGCCCGAACTGTCGCGGCTCGGCGCGAACATTTCCCTGCAAGGCTCGACCGCGCTGGTGCGCGGCGTCGAGCAACTGCATGGCGCGCAGGTGATGGCGACGGATCTGCGCGCGTCGGTCAGTCTCGTGCTCGCGGGGCTCGTAGCCGAGGGCGAGACGACCATCAACCGTATCTATCATCTCGACCGCGGCTACGAGGCGCTCGACCGCAAGCTCGTGCAATGCGGCGCCGACATCGAGCGGGTCGCTGCATGACCGCGCAAGCCTCCAGCGCGCGCCGTCTCTTCATCGGCGTCGACGGTGGGGGTACCGGCTGCCGTGCACGCATCGAGGACGAAGACGGCCGTGTGCTCGGCACCGGCATCGCGGGCGCGGCCGCCCTGCGCTTCGGCATCGACCGCTCCTTCGCCGCCGTCGCGACCGCCTGCCGCGCCGCGCTGGCCGAAGCGAGGCTGCCGGAGAATGCGCTGCGCGAGACGGTCGCAGGCGTCGGGCTCTCCGGCGTCGGCCGCAAGGGCGCGCTTGAGCAGCTTCTCGCGCATCCGCATCCGTTCAAATCCGTCACCTACGTCAACGACGCGACCATCGCCTGCATCGGCGCCCATGCCGGACGCGACGGCGGCATCGTCATCGTCGGCACCGGCAGCATCGGTTACGCCGTCGTCGGCGGCCGTGAATATCGCGTCGGCGGCTACGGTTTTCCAATTTCCGACGAGGGCAGCGGCGCCGATCTGGGACTGCATGCCATTCGTCTGGCGCTGCGCGCGCACGACGAGCGCAATGTCGCGACCAGCCTGACGCACGAGGTGATGGCGCGATTTCACGACGATCCCTACGACGCCGTCGCCTGGATGGATAAGGCGACCGCGACGGATTACGCGACCTTCGCCCCGATGGTGATGCGGCATGCCGACGACGGCGACCCGGTCGGCCGGCGCATCGTGCGCGACGCTGCCGAGCAGATCGACGAACTGGTGCGGCGGCTGGTGGAGTTCGGTGCACCCCGCATCGCGCTGCTCGGCGGGCTTGCCTCGCCGATCCAGCTCTGGCTCGCTCCCGATGTGCAGCGCCGGATCGCGCCGATTGAAGGGGACGCCGTCGACGGCGCCCTGTTGCTGGCGCGGCGGCCGGCGTAGTCTTTCCCGCACGTTTGCGAATCGTTCCGCTTCGGAACATGCCGGAATGCGGCCGCGTTGGCGGGCTGACACGAGGCAAGCGCGATGCTCACCGAGCAAATAAGCCCCCGCTATATCGATCTCGACTCGTGGCCGACGGGCGAGATCATCGCCGCGATGTACGAGGGCCAACTCGCGGCCGCAGCCGCCGTGCGCGGCGCGCTCGCCGATATCGCGCGCGCGGTGGACGCCGCGGTCCCCGCGCTCGAGCGCGGCGGCCGGATTGTGTACGTCGGGGCCGGCACCTCCGGACGCATCGGCGTCCAGGACGGGACCGAACTGCCGCCGACTTACGATTGGCCGAGCGAGCGCCTAATGTTCGCGATGGCGGGCGGACTAGGCGCGCTGGTGCAGAGCGTCGAAGGCGCGGAGGACGACGACGCGGAAGGCGCACGCGCCGTAACGGAGGCGAAGGTCGGCGCGAACGACGTCGTTATCGGCATCGCCGCGAGCGGAACAACTCCCTACACCGTCGGCGCATTGCGCGCAGCGACTGCAGCGGGTGCGGTCACGATCGCGCTCGCTAATAATCGGCACGCGCCGCTCTTGGAATCCGCGCGCCATCCTATTCTCGTTGAGACAAGCATGGAGGTTATCGCCGGCTCGACGCGCATGAAGGCAGGCACCGCGCAGAAGATCGTGCTCAACCTCTTCTCTACTGCGGTGATGGTGAAGATGGGCCGCGTCTACCGCGGGCTGATGGTGCACATGCGCGCGACGAACACCAAATTGCGCCGCCGCGCAGAAGTCATCGTGCGGCAGATCGTGAATTGCAGCGACGCGGACGCTGCGCGTTACGTCGAGGAAGCCGATGGCGATGTGAAGGTGGCCGTCCTGCTCGGGCTCGGGCTTGAGCCGAAGGAAGCGGTCGACATGTTGCAAAAATACGGCGGCAACCTGCGACTCGTCATCGACCGAATTGCCGACAATGGCTAAGGCTGGCGTTCTCACCAAAATGAGTGCGGAGATCGCGGAGATTCCCGCCGCTGCCGAGCGCCTGCTGCGTGAGAAGCAATCATTGATCGATCAACTGGCGCAGCGGATCGAAGCGGCGAGCCCGCGCGTCATCGTGATGTGCGGACGCGGCAGCTCCGGCCATGTCGGCGTCTATCTGCGGTATCTGTTCGAGACGAAGCTCGGCCTGCTCGTCTCGGCCGCCGCGCCGTCGGTGGTGACCGCCTACAAAGGCCGCCCCGACATGCGCGACGTACTGTTCGTAGTGATCTCGCAATCCGGCCGCAGCCCCGATCTGATCGCGGCGACGAAAGCCGCGCGCGCGCTCGGCGCGCTGACGCTCGCGATCGTCAACGACGCGGACTCGCCTGCCGCCGCAGAAGCGGAATTGCTGCTGCCGATCGATGCCGGACCTGAGCGCGCGGTAGCGGCGACCAAAAGCGTGGTTGCCTCGATGATCGCCGGTGCGCAACTCGTCGCCGCACTGACGCAGGACGACGCACTGGCGACGTGCCTGCGGAAATTGCCGCAACGGCTCGCACAGGCACAAAACTGCGACTGGTCGGCCTGGAGCGACGGCGTGCTCGGCGCACCCGCCGCGTTCGTCGCCGCGCGCGGCTACGGCTTCGGCTGCGTGCGCGAGATCGCACTGAAGCTGACGGAAACGTTGCGCGTTCCGGCGCTTGGCTTCAGCGCCGCCGAACTGCGGCACGGGCCGCGCGCCGCGATCACGTCGGCGACGCCGGTGCTGCTGCTCCGCCAGAACGACGAGACCGGCGAGACCGTTGACGGATTGCTGCGCGACCTGCGCGATGCGGGCGAAACCGTGTTCGCGGCCGGCGGCACGCAAGGCACGCTGCCGTGGATTGGCGACGACCACCCGATCTGCGATCCTGTCGTGATGCTCGTCCCCGCCTATCGCGCCATCGAAGCAGCGGCGCGGCGCGGCGGGCTCGATCCAGATAACCCGCCGCATCTGTCGAAAGTGACGCGCACCTTATGAGCAGGATTTATCGTGCGCTGGGCGTGATCAGCGGTACGTCGGTGGAGACCGGCGGACGCACGCAGTTGAGCCCCGGCGCGGGCGCGACCGATCCCTATCCCGCGGTGCGCTCGCTGCTCGGCTGCCGTTGATCCTCCCCAGCACCACGGGCGCGCCGCAGCAACTGACCGGCGGCGAGGTCGCCGAGCCCGTCACCCTCGGCGGATGAATTCGGCGACGCGCTCGCCGATCATGATCGTCGGGATGTTCGTGTTCGCGCTGACGATGCAGGGCATCACGGACGCGTCGGCGATGCGCAGACCTTCGACGCCATAGACGCGGCATTCCGGATCGACCACTGCGTCGGGATCATCGGCGGCACCCATGCGGCAGCTCGACGCTGGATGAAACATCGCGCCGGTCGCGGCGAGAAATTCGTCATCGGTCGCCGGCGTATGCGTCTGCGCATCCGCCAGCAAACGTCCAGGCTTTATCCGATTGCCGATTAATGCCCGCCGGAAGGCGGCCGGCGAGGCGAGCACCGCGCCGGCAACCGCGGCTTTCGCGGCGCCGATCAAACCCGTGCCGTTGATTACCCGCAGCGGCGGCTGCCGCGGCATCAGATAGATTTCATTGAAACACTCGCGCACACTCGGCGCGAGCAGCAGTTGTTCGGCGTGCCGCCCGGCCATCGCCATCCGCTGCGCGTCGCGAGGATTGGAGAGGAGCCGCTGCTCGACCCTGAGCGGCGCGTCCGGATCGGCGCCGGTGAGCGACACGCGCCCGCGCGAGAACGGCGCGTAAAGTGCGACGGCGAGCATCGCCATGCGCCGCCCGAACGGCTTTGGACTCACGCGCCCGGTGAAATAATGAAACAGATCGCCGCGCGGGCAGCCTTCGAGGCCGGACGAAAAGCGCTGCGCGGCGACAATGTAATGCTGACCCTCCTGCGGCAAGCGCGAGTCGCGTTTCAGCGTCATCGCGAAATGCATCTGCGGATGGTTCTGCAGATGGCGTCCGACGCCGGGCCGGTCGGCGACGACCTCGATGCCGAGTGGGCGCAGTTCGTCTGCCGGACCGATCCCAGAGCGCAGCAGCAAGGCCGGTGAGTGGATTGCGCCGGCGGAGACGACGAGCTCCGGCGCGGCGATCTCGATGCGCTCGCCGCGACGCTCGGCGAGCACGCCGGTGACGCAGCCGCGCGCGGTCGTGATGCGCAGCACACGCGTCTCGCTCAGGATCGCGAAGTTCGGCCGCGCGCGCACTTCGTCTGTGAGATACGAGCGCGCGCTGCTCACGCGTTCCTCGTCGCGGCTGAGTGGCGCCGGGAAGAAGCCGTCCGCGTCCGTCTCATAGACGTCGTCGAGCACCGCCGTGCCACGAGCCGCAAGCGTCTGTTCGATGCGCTTGGCGTAAAGCGGCCATTCCTGACGCTCAAGCCGGCGCACGATGTTCGGGCCGCGCGCATTCGCACCGGACACATCCACGTCGTTCGTCATCGCGCGGAAGGTCGGCAGCACGTCCTGCCAGCCCCAGTGCCGCGCGCCCATCGCCTCCCAGCGCGCGTAGTCGCTCGACACACCGCGGAGCGCGAGCATGCCCATCACGCTCGAGCCGCCGCCGATCAGCCGCGGCTGCAGATAACGCGTC
>Ga0207826_1000018_pt1 | contig 38393 bp, 36 predicted proteins | sample LuqExpMetageno80_FD_187837 | JGI IMG/M metagenome (GOLD analysis project Ga0207826, IMG submission 187837) | Tropical forest soil microbial communities from Luquillo Experimental Forest, Puerto Rico - Sample 80 (SPAdes) | ecosystem: Environmental > Terrestrial > Soil > Tropical forest ... | reverse complement strand
CAAGTTACGGCTTTCGCTGCGTGGAACTTGGATTTCTGGGGGCGTTATCGGAGAGCGACCGAATCGGCGCGCGCAACCCTTCTAGCCAACGAATGGGCGCAAAAGCAAGTGATGGCCACTCTGGTCGCTAGCGTGGCGAGTTCTTACTTTCTGCTTAGGCAGCTCGACCTGCAATTGGAGATATCGAAGCGCACATTGAGTTCCCGGCAGGATTCGCTGGAATTGACCAAGACGCTTGAGCAACACGGATTGAACACGTTGTTGGACGTGCGGCAGTCGGAACAGTTGGTGTACACCGCTGCATCGGAAGTGCCTGACTTGGAGCGGCAGATTACGCAGCAGGAAAACGCGATCAGTATTCTGCTGGGGAGTAACCCAGGCGATATCCCCCGCGGCTTGAAACTCACCGAACAACCGCACGCGCCCGAGGTTCCCGTCGGGCTTCCTTCGGCGCTTCTCGAGCGGCGCCCTGATATTCTCGAAGCGGAGCAAAACCTGATTGCAGCGAATGCCCAGATCGGCGTGGCCAGGTCGGCTTATTTCCCGCAAATTTCTTTAACGGCAAACGCCGGATATCAAAGCGCGGCGCTGACAGATCTGTTCACAGGGCCCGCGGGCTTGTGGACATTGGCGGGAACCCTGACACAGCCGATCTTCGAAGGCGGGCGGCTTAAGTCAGGCGTTCGCTTGGCTGAGGCGCAGAACGAGCAATTGCTGTTGGCTTACCAGCAGGCGATTCAAGGCGCTTTTCGCGATGTATCGAACGCGCTGGTTGCGTATCGCAAGAATCGTGAGTTCCGGATCCAGCAGCAGAACCTTGTGGACTCCGCTCGGGATGCGGCACGACTTTCTGAAATTCGCTTTAAGGCCGGAAGTACTGACTATCTTGAGGTCCTGACAAACGAAACGAACTCCTTTTCTGCCGAGTTGGCGTTGGCGCAAGCACAGGGAAGCGAGCTGAGCGCGCTCGTACAACTCTATCAAGCTCTTGGCGGAGGCTGGGAGTAGAAAGGCATGCGTATTCACGGAAAAACGACCAGCCACAAGCGTAAGAATTGGACGACTTGTTGGCGGCCTACGACCATTGGCTCGAGGTTCCCATGTGGTGAGTCACGTTAGATCGAGCACCAGCCAGCCAGTCATTGCCTTATCCGTGGTATCTCGCGGGAAGATGCTGGCGCAAACATTCGGTTCGCCCCGCAGGCACGACGCACACAATTTGCAGGCACCGCGTTGCCAGCTCACCCCAACGCGCTGCCCAATTGGCGAGACCTTCTACATGGTCTCCCATCGCCGTAATCCTACCGATGATTTCGTGGCCGGGCACAAGGGGATACTGAGAGAAGCCGAGACCGTTATCGATCAAGTGCAAGTCACCGTGGCAGAGTCCGCAGTGGGTCATCACCCTCTCGACATCGCAGCGACCTAGGGGACGTGGCTCGTACGTCCATGGCTGAAGAGCATGGCCCGCACCAAGCGCAGGCGTATGCGCGAACCGGCCCTCTCGAGAAAAGAGACTGCTGCGCCTGTTTGCGTGGAGAATCCAACGATGAAACACTCATATTGCAGTGCTCCTTGAAATGGTGTTCTGTTGTTCCATCGGTCGTTAACGGAACATCAATCGGAAAGTCGCTCTACGCTTGCCTCCACGATCTTTTCGGCCAGTTCTACCGGACGAGTGGCCATGACTTCGTGGCTGCCGTCCATTTCAAGCACTTTGCACGCTCCAAGACGGGACGACATTTTCGGGTGAAAGTAGCCGGGAGGCATCGCGTTGTCGTGTCAGCAGTAGATCAAGCTTTTGGGGATATCGAGCGAGTAAAAGCGCGTGAGATCTAAGTTGTCCAAGTTGACCTGCGCGGGCTTTGGGGACAGTTGTTCCCATGCCCACTGCGCAAGTGGCTCCGGCGCGTCCTGGATGAAGTTGTCGCGCCAGGTTTCCCACGGAGGAGGAGGGAGAATATGGCCTGTGTTCTCAAAGCTCGCCACCGCTGGCGCATCGCCGTTCTTTGTAGTCAGCGAGTCCAGGAAAACGCTCGGAAGAACATCGAATACGCGCTGGTTGTGCTCGAGGATTAGGGCATCCAGAAAGACCAAGCTTGCGATTCGATCGGGAACCTGTTCTGCTACTTTTTGAACAACCGTTCCTCCGAAACTATGACCGACCAGCACCACGCTCTTTAGATTGCAGTGGCGGATGCGAGCGATCACGGAATCGACACAATCCTGATGTGTAATTCCCGCGCGCATCGCGCCGTGCCCGTGGCCAGCAAGCGTTGGTGTGTGCGCGATGTGACCCTGTGAGATAGATGACGGACGACGCCTTGCCATGCCCATCCGCCATGCCACGTGCCGTGAATCAACACGAACTTCGCACTCATGCTCGATTCCTTTCGTCGGGTCCGTAGAAGGGAAATTTCACAACGGGCCGATATCCCATCCTTGTGTAAACGGGCAGTCCTTCGCTGGTTGCGCGCAGGATAGTCCGTTCGAGGCCTGTTGTTTTCCTTGCATCTTCGAGACTTGAGCGGATCACCAATTCGGCGAGTCCCAATCTCCGGTGCGCTTTCGAGGTCGCGACCCATCCCACGCGCAAACTGTTACGGCGGCTATCAATCGACACAGATGTTTTCTCCCCTTTTTGCTTCTTTGCATGCCAGATCACCAGACGATGGAGTCATCGCTTATGGCAGGAGGGCTGGCGTGAATACCCGGCTTTCTTCCCCAAGCGGTCCACATCATGGGCGAGGGCATGAGATAGTCCTCCTCGTCAACGCGGCGGAGGTCAGCCTCTAATTCCTCTTGAGATATCAGGCCAGAAGCGATCATTGGCTCGCGCAATTCTTCGCAACTCAACTTTAGTAACTCGGTCCCTTCCGAACGCCCGTTCCAGACCGAGACGCTCGCTTCGGCGCCAACACTCAAAAACCCGTTCGCTTGCAGTTCGTACGGTAGAAACCGGCCGTAGCGAAGGTTGACTCCACGCGACGTCAGAACGTCCCGGAAAGCGCGCCCGATTCTCAAGCTTTCCTCGCTTCGGTTAATGTATGGGTCCGGCAGAAACGAGAGATCGTCAAATTCCTCAGCGACAACCCAGGCTCCCGGCTTTAGGGCGTTAGTAATCTGTTGCCAGGCTTTTTCCCGGTCAGCGAGATGCATGAGCACAAGTCGTATGTGGGCGAGGTCAAATTCCTGTTTCGGAAGTCCTTCGCAACAAATGTCGTGCCGGCGCACTCCCAGATTCGGGTACGAAAGGGTTCTAAGAAAGCGGGTATCAATATCTGTTGCGAGCACGCGCCCGGTAACGCCGACACGCAAACAGAGCCAGGAAGCGATGGATCCTCCGCCTCCGCCAACCTCCAGACAAGACCAGCCTCTATCGATGCCCCGCCGCTCGATGTGGCGGATTGTGTTTGCGTCGTAGAGTCTCGACAATTGGTGATACCGAGCCTCAGCATTCTTGCCGCTATTTTCGAAGATGTACCCTGCGGCCTCGACTGTTCGGGTTCCATTTGCGTGCGATACTTTCACTTCCTTCCTCCTCGTTTACTTTCTGCGCCACGGGCAGCGGGCGGGATTTCTTGCGGCCATTTTGGCCTCACCCGTCACGGCCCCGGGCGGACATAACGTAAATACGCGAAATATCGTCTAACTGTCTTTGGGCTTTCCTTGGAATCTTTTTAAAGTCGCTTGAGGTTCCAATGTCACTGACGGAAAAAGAGATGTACCAATTCGGTCCCTTCTCGTTGGACCCAGCCGAGCGCGTCATTTCGCGTGATGGCACTCCATTCCCCCTAACGCCAAAGGTTTTTGACACACTGGTGTGCCTGGTGCGCCACCGCGGGCGGCTTCTTACGAAAGACGAACTGCTGAAGGAAATTTGGCCTGATACCTTCGTCGAGGAAGTCAACCTCGCCGTGAACATCTCGACGCTGCGCAAAGCCTTCGGAGAAGGTCCACAAGACGGTCGCTACATCGCTACTGTGCCTGGTCGAGGCTATCGTTTCGTTGCCCAGGTGCAGAAGATTCCGAGTGCCAATGGGAATGAGCAGATTCCAATGACTGCCGAGCGCTCTACTGTGGGTTCCCGAACGGACTCGAAACCCCTAGAACACGCGGTAGAACCGGTTAAACAAGAATCGACCCGGGCCGGCCACTTCGGGTTCACGCGAGACGCTGCGAAGAGCAATCGGATCTCGAATCTGGCAGTTTCAGTTGGAATTGCACTTTCGTTGGCTGCAGCCATGTGCACCTACCTACTGCTTGAACAAAGGAAAAAGAACGTTTCGACGGTGGTCCCTTCGCTCGCGGTTCTGCCTTTCACTGATCTGAGCGTTGCCAAGGATCAAGAGTATTTCTCCGATGGCCTAGCCGAGGAATTGATTGACTATCTCGCCAAAGTCCCTGGCATGCGGGTGGTGGCACGCTCGTCATCGTTTCAGTTCAAGGGCAAGAGCGAGGACCTCCGTACTGTCGCAAAAAAGCTTGGGGTAACGAATATCTTGGAAGGCAGTGTTCAGAGGGAAGGCGATCGCGTCCGCATCATGGCGGAACTGGTCAAGGCCGACGACGGGTTTCAGCTTTGGTCAGAGACTTATGATCGCGAGATCGGTGACATCTTTTCCGTGCAGGACGAAATTGCTCGTGCTGTGGCTGGCGCGCTCCAGGTCAAACTGCTAAATGCCAGGGGCCTGGCACCTTTTTCTAACATCCGGAATACCAACTCCAAAGCTTATGAAGCCTACCTCCGTGCGGGCTATTTTAACAGTCGCGGTCGAGGCAAGACTGACCTTGACAGTGCGCTCGCTTATATCGAGCAGGCTATCAAGTTGGATCCAAGGTACGCTCCGGCCTGGGAGCTACGCTCATACATATTGGACACCATGGCAGACGTTGGATTGATAGAACCTGCTGTCGGGTTCCGCGGTGCCCGCGAAGATGCGGAACGAGCGATTGCACTCGATTCTAATCGAGCCGCGGGCTATCTGGCGTTGGCTTGGGTGCAGATGAATCGCGACTGGAATTGGGAAGGTGCAGAACTTTCCGTGAACAAGGCCGCCGAACTGGAGCCTGGGAGCGCCGCGGTTCTGCGCTTCCGTTCCTTTCTTTGTCACTCCCTCGGCCACCTGAACGAAGCCATTGAATTCCACCGACAAGCCTTAGAGCTAGATCCGTTGCTTGCCGGTTCTCATTCTTATATGGCTTTCCTGCTGTACTCCGCCGGCCGGTACGACGAAGCAGAGACAGAAGTGCAAACAGCGTTGGAGCTAAATCCCCAAAAGACCTACGATCATTTCGCTCGCGGCGAGATCCTCCTCGGGCGCGGTCGTCCGTTGGAAGCACTGACCGAAATGGAACAGGAGCCGGCCGAGATTTGGAGACTCACGGGCGAGGGACTCGCTTACCACGCTCTCGGTCGTTCGAGTGATTCGAGCACCGCTTTGGCGCGGCTTATCACGGACCATCAGGCAAACATGGCCTATCAAATCGCTGAGGTCTACGCCTATCGCCGCGAGCCGGATAAGGCCTTCGAGTGGTTGGACCGTGCCTACGAACAGCGTGACGCTGGTTTGCGCAGTCTGAAGATCGATCCGCATCTGAAGAGCCTGCATCACGACCCTCGCTACATCGAGCTTCTTCGGAAAATGAAGCTTCCGACGTAGCACCTGCGCGAGTAGTTGGCAGCCCTAGCTCGACCCGGGTCGTGCCCAGACAATCAGGCTTGCGGGCGAGGGCCATTCGCAAAGATCGCGTGCCCCTTCATCTCGACCGATACGGAGGTGGGACGGGCGAAAGCCGACCGCAAGATTGCATGCGAGCCTGGTCGTCGACGCAAGATTCAAGGAAAGCGAACCAGACCATTCGCGCGAATGAATGGAGCCGTACGCGTAAGGCGTACAAGTGGCACGCGTAATGTGTCAGGGTTTCTGTTCGGAGTTGTTCGTTATACTCTCGCAGGGGGGTCTCTTGCTATGCAACCCGATCAAGCCAAATTTCTTCTGGATTTCTTACTGCCTCGCCTCAAGTCCGAGCAGGCCACAACGAAGAAGATTCTCTTTGCGGTTCCGCCGGACCAGGGTGACTTCAAACCCCATCCGAAGTCCATGAGTGCTTTGAAACTGTCCAGTCATATCGCCTCCACGGAGATGTGGTTCCTGGATGCCCTTATTGACCACGTTTTCAAAGAAGACGATTTACCCATACCTTCAGAATTGAAGCCCGGCTCTGACATTGCCCGTTGGTATGACGAAAACTTCGCCGAGCGCCTGCCGCGTCTCGAGGCGTTGTCTGGCGAGCACCTTGCCACCCCAGTGGACTACATCGGCCTCCTCAATGACCCTGCCGTCGCCTATTTGAGTTTCGGGATCCGGCATTCTGTCCATCATCGCGGCCAGCTCTCCGCGTATCTCCGCCCAATGGGCGCAAAGGTTCCCGCCATCTACGTGGAAAGCGCTGACGAACCCTTCCGTCCGGATGCCCACTCCGCCGGTTCTTAGCCTCAGCGTCCCCGGGCGTAGATTAGTCGACAATTCGTTCGCAAAAGCACTTCTGCGCGCTCAGCATGCGCTCCCGCAGTCCACGTGGTGCATTCCGCTCGTCGGACGAGGAAATCATGATGGTGTGATGGAGCATAACCAAATACATGTATATACATCCATTAGAAATGAGACTTTTGCCTACAGCCAAGGCCTGGAACGACGATTGAATCTGCTCAAGCTCGCCGTGATTTTGGCCATGCGCACGGACTACCATCGCGAACAGCGGAATCAAGCGCTGAATTTCCTGCCGAACAAACCCGTGATGCTTTTCCACAATGTACCTGGTCAACTCGGGAAGCGAAGCCTTTTGCCAGTCACGGTCCTCACGTTGAGGTGGCGGCGCTTCAAGAGCGTCCGCAACTTCGCGGATGCTCACCTTTGCCGCAGAACAGGCCTGAGCCAATGATCTTTCTCCTCCGCAGCAATAGTCGATTCCGAATTTCTCAAAGATACGTGCCGCCGCAGGGTTTCTGCTCGCCAGGTCCCGCACTGTCCGCTCGCCAAGTGATGACATGATGCCTCTCCTGTAACGCAACCCTTGCGGGTATCGAGGATGGCGGCGCTGCGGAATATGACTTTAGTCACAGTCTCTTATGGATCAGGCGGATCATGGGACGGAAACATACCCATTCTTGAACTGCACCCTGTTCACCGGGGTAGGATTTCGGTCGATCTTTAGCGAAACCTTGTGGGCCACAAGATAAGCATTGCTAGTTTGTGGTGTGAGTCCCATCGCAAACACACTCAAGGACCACAAAGGTTAGATAGCAGATCACCGGTTTGCGGACTTGCTTGATGTTGTGAATCACTACGATCAGTTGTTCGCGCTAGGCCTGAACAAGCAGCAAAAAAGTGACCTGATTGAATATCTGAAATCTTTGTAGGCTCTGGCTTTCAGAGAGGGTTGCACGACTTGCAACGCGCCCTATGGGACTCGAGTCGGTATTTGGAAACAGGGAGTTCGGCTGCTAATTATGATGCACTCCCATCGCGTACTTCCCTTGCAGCAGACAGGACTTCAGAGACGACTTCATCGATGTCTGAGTCCGTCGTACGGTGATTCACAATGCAGGCCCGCAAACAGAATTTCGAATGCAGGGTGGCGTTGGAAAGATAGACACGCCCGCGCTGGTTGGTTCGCCGAAGGATGTCGAAATTGACGCGATCCAGTTCTGGACGCGCTGCATTGCGATCACCCACATATCGGAAGCACACTGCACTAAGCTCGATTGGTGCTACCAATTCGAGCTCGGAACTTTTCTCGATCAGCGAGCCCAATCGTTGAGCATGGTGTAGGTCTTTCTTGATAGACTCGCGGAACGATTCAAGTCCGTGATACCGGAGCGAGAACCACAGCTTCAGCGCGCGGAATCTTCGAGACAGCTCGATTGATTCTTCGAAGTAAGCGTGACTCTCGATGGGATCTTCGCCGAATGGGCGAACATAATCACCGCTCTGGGCGAACGCCGCGCGTGCGGATTGCGGATCGCGATGCAGCAGACATCCGCAATCGAGGGGTTGATAGAGCCACTTATGAGGATCCAGCGCCAGCGAGTCTGCTTTCGCAAGTCCGGGAAATTTTTCTGGCACTGCGATTGCCGCTAGCGCACCGTAAGAGCCATCTATGTGAAACCACGCTCGGTAGTTGGCTGCGATCTCCGCAACGTCACCCAATGGGTCGAGTGCTCCTGTGTTCACAGTGCCCGCTGTCGCCACTACTGCCAGGGGCACAATTCCAAGCTCCCGGTCTCTTCGCATACCTTCCTCGAGCGCTTCGGGAATCATTCGAAAGCGCGCATCTGCTCGAATGAGCCTTAAGTTCCGTCGGCCGATCCCCAATAAACTCACGGCCTTCGAAATTGACATGTGCGCCTCAGTTGAGGCATAAACCGCATGCGGCGCTGTGGCACGGACCCCACATTCATTGGCGGCAAGCTTTGCTTCCCTCGCCATTGCCAAACCCATTAGGTTTGCGGAAGAACCCCCGCCCGTTAGAATCCCTCCAAACTGACCGCAGCCGATGGCTTGCGCAATCCAGCCAACGACCTCCTTCTCAATCGTGACGGCGGCCGGTGAAGAGCGCCACGCCGTGACATTTTGGTTCAGCACGCTGCAGAGCAGATCCGAGACGGCCGCTGCTGGCTCTCCGGATCCCAGCACATAGCCGAAAAAGCGGCCATTTTGCGCGCGCGAGTACCAGGCCGTATCCTGGAGGCCGCGGATTGCCCTCTCGGGGTCGCCTTTTTCGGGAGGTGTATTCCGGAACTGTTGTTCGACCTCCGCGCCGGTTCCTTTCGCCGGAATGGCTCGGTTAGAAAGGCCCTTCAGATAATCTGCAGCGATCCGTGAAACACGCTCCGAAAGCTCGCAAAACTCTTGGAGAGACATGTCGATGAGGTTCATGGCACGCGATTCTACCGCGAAGGAGCAGGCCGATTTGCAACAATCTAAAGTGGGGGACCGTGATTCAGAACCACACAGCAATGTCACAATATCACTCGGGACCACCTCCATGAGTCTCTAAAGCGTGTGCTTAGATTCTGCGGCACTGTGAAGGGCCATAGAGTACATATCGAGCAGCATCGTTTGCGCTAGGAGCCCGTGAACCTTGACATCGGGATCGCCTTTATAAGGGACAGCAAGAACGGTCAAAGCCGGCACGTCCCCATGAATTCGGAAGGGCGGCGGCGCTTGAACGCCTGTTCACTCAGGCAGACGGATCCGGCTATGTCGGACCGGGTATGTGCTGCAAACACAAGCGCGACTCGCAGCGCTGGTTTGAGGAAGCGCTTAAACAAGCGGGCTTCATCGACTTCTGCGGCACCATCTCCGGCACACCTTCGCGAGTCGGTTGAGCATGGCGGGTGTCGTCCTAGGGCCGGACCCCTCCGGCTTTTGCATGTGCGGGTGTGGACGAAAGACGAAGATTGTGACGAAAAGCGATCGGCGACACGGTCATGTTATGGGTCAGCCCTTTCGATTCATTCATGGGCACAGTGGTGCTTCCAAAGGGTACGTGATTTGCTGACAATTGTGGTCAATCTCACGGTCCTCGGTTATCCTTCCACCGAGCAGCGCGGCTATTGAAGAGCCCCAGACCACAGCCACCCCTCGCCCTGGGGTCCGATCCGGTTCTTTGCATGAGATGCACCCCGCACCGAATCGTCGGCTGTTGGCCTGGGGTAAACTTGGGACAGTCTTTAGCAGTCAGCGGCAAGGGTATCTAACTGTTCCCTCAGCTTCCGCCAAGAACGGAAGCCGTGCTCACGTGCGATTATGAATCGTGCGTGGTCAAGTGCTGGGTTCGCTACGTCAGTGAACGGGTCAACCGCGTAGCATCGTCTAAGTGCGTGAGGGTCGCCTCGCTGCAATCCATATAACAGGTGTCTTGCTTCTTTCTTCAGGTGATCCAGAGTCAGAATATGTGGCGATGCAGCATACAACGCACCACCTCCCACATCAGGAGACAACAGTGTGTTCCGTCCGGATGTAACCGTCATCACTGGAGGATTAAGTCAGGAATAAAAATGCCCCAAGATGCTCTAAATCCTGGGGCCGTTGTGGGATCGGACAGGGTGCCCGTCCGAGTTGCCATATATTAACTTCTATTCTGATTTCCCCAAGGCGGACTGTCGTTGCCTCCCGTCAGTTCTGGAGTTGACTCAGGGCAATCTCACTCGACAACCTGCCACCTGTCAATCAGCGCCGTAAGGTCGAGGCCGACGACATCTACCTGCAGTTTGATTCCATCGATGCTCAGAGCCGCGGCGACCAAACCTGCCACAGATGCACGAGCGCGGTCTCGTCTTTCCCGTATTCCACTTGGAACCGAACGCCATCCGTGCGATTGATGATTGCCTTCACAACAGCGTCAACGCCGCACGGTTACGCTCACGGGGGAATGCCGTCAGCTTGTTACCGAACTGCGAAAAGGGCAGCCTGGGGATTACTTGTTTACTCACGACGGAGAACCCTTGAGGTGCGTGCGGAGTGGAAACGCAGGCACCCCAAAGCACAGTCAATAAACGACACCGAAGAGCACCAAAGGCGCATGTGCACCCGGCTCCAACCCGCAATATGCGTTTTTCTTTTCGCTTAGCAGTGCTTCAGACGTGCGGCACGGTCGATTAGTTGAATGAAGAATCTGCTTGGCGTATCAAGACTCTCGGTGCTCACTTATTGCGAATTGCCGTTCTACGTTCGACGCCGCTGCGCATTTCTACCGCGGAGATACCATGAGCTTCGCCCTGCCAGCCGCAGTGCCGGCAGATAGCCTGGTATGTCGTGGCCCTAATCTGATCCTCACGAGGTTCAACTGCACAGGATTCTTCAGCGAATGCCTCATTTCTTCCGCAACTGACACATCGAAAGACGACAAGACGCCAGTAGCTCTTTGCCTCCGTCATAAAAGAACTCTCCACGCGGCACAGTGGGCCAGATACCATCATTCTATTTAAGCAATTTGCTGAGAATAGAGCGATCGTACTGCACCGTTGGTACGCTCAACACGGTATGCCGAACGGCTTTGTGATGGAATCGAAGGGGGTGCGCTTTTAACCGCCGGCTGCTTCAATGGAAAAACAATGGTTTGGCCCAAAAAGGTCTGGCGGGCTTGGTGAATCTTTCATCTTCGGTTAAAAATTAACTGTCAGAGACTGTTTGTTAACCTTTTTTCGGACGGCGGACGAGTCAGCCTGGGCGCACCTGCCACAGGTGCACTCGCGCTGTCTCGTCTTTCCCGTCCCCGAATCTTTGCCAATCCTTTGAGCGAGCATAGAGCTGCATGGCCTGGTTAAACTCGTCTCCCACTTCGTCCCCTTCCGCTACTGCGCTGGCCGCATCAGTTAAGTGAAAGAGAACTCGGACAAAGAGGTCTTGCCATACCTGGCGGAACTTCTACGGCCGAGTACAGCCTTCCGCGTCGATCCGCCCTCGTTCTTTGCCGGCGCGGCAGCGTTAGGTTTCTTGCGGGTCTTGAGGGTGCCGAACAAGGTTTTCTTTTGCATGGCTGGTTCTCCAGTTTGGATTTGGCCGACCTTCACCCTACTGGGGTGCAGGCGTGATCGGCGAATTGAACACAAGAGCTAGGCCGGCGTTCTGCACGGGGCAGGCTTGCCAAACTGAGCATGCCGCCAGTCGAAAGAGGCACCGTGTCATTTCGGCGCAAGTTGCAGATCGTCTACTCTTGCGAGCCTCACTGTTCCTGGTATTGCGTCCATCTCTTTGTAATCTCCCGAACTTGTTCCAGCTGCAATCCATTCATTGATGAACTCCTCTGCTTGTGGATCTGCACTATAGACAGCCAGCGAGAACCTAGGGCTCGCGCCGTCTTCGTACACGGTGCTTTCCCAAGTACCATCTGGCCGCACCTGAATCTCGCGCTCCTTGGGCCAGCGGAAACTGTTCACCTCAACCACCAACCACAGATGAGTGTTCGGCGCGGTTGTTGCGCGCCCTTTGCAAGTAAAGGTACGGTGAACGGGATCTCCGGCTCTCGGCATTTCGATGGTCGCGGTCACAGGTGGCAGAATTGAGGGAGTTTGCTTCTGAATCACATACGCATCCAGCGTCCCAGCACCCAGTAATCCGACCGTGAATACCGAAATCCAGACAAAGTAATTGGGCGTGGGGCTGCGATCGAGCCACCTCCTCAGTGCTAGAGTGCCGGCTGTGCCAGCGCCAGCAAACAGGAGGGTCCAGATGCTCGAGACCGCCTTTACGAACCAAGGTGGGAGGTTTTGAAACGGCTGAGTACCGCCGATTGGGGTAAATGAGACAATAAGAACGACTAAGACGACGGATGCGAACAGAATGAAAATAACGTCCAGGGGAGTGGGATTGGTTTTCGTTCTAACCATCGTCGTAGGTGAGGTAGGTGTCGTTAGGGTCGTAGGTATGGTAGGTGTCGTGATTGGTGGCATTTTAATCCTCCCGCTGCGCATGCTAGTTCAGAGGCACAATTTCGCAACATTTTCTAAATGACCAGCGATACTTGAAATACGAAGGACACTGCCGTTGTTGCTGAACTATGCGCAAACCGTTAAAGCTACTATGTCGTTCAACTTCATGGCCTGTGACCTTCGTTTCGAGGAGCGGTGAGCTGGCGGAGAAACAGCTTGCAGTGCCGTCTCGTTCCGGGTTGCTCTACCTTGTCACGGGGAGAGAAAAGAGCAGGCTTGATGCCAGGTTGGAGGATTTGTGACTGTGCGGGGAATTTTGTGCATTCGGCCTCTTTTCAATAGCGTATAAAGAAGCGAATCGAGTGGACGATGCCGGACTGCGTTGCGTTTTTGGGCGAACACTATCCGATTGGTTTGTGTTGGAACATGATCAGTGCAGGAAATCGAGAAGCGAGCCAGCCACCAAGGGAGTCTCGCACTGGCTCTGCAGACAAATAAAGGCATAATGCGATCAACGAGCTTCCTTCGACAGTCAGCCGCAGAGTTTCTGCCTATCCTTTCGGATAGAGCGCTGTAAGCGAATCGTTGTATCCCAGTTTCATCTGCGCAATTGCTAACCGCTTGCGGGTCCGAGAGGCCCTTCCCACGGACAGTGCTCTCGAGCAAGATTAATGAGTCGAGCACAAGTGCTAAGAGAATGGTACTTGCGGCCTATCCTAGCTGGCATGAATAAAACCCCAACCTGAAGGCGAGAAAGTTCGGCCTACAAATAGCTTTGAAACACTAATCAAGGTCGAAATCTGGAGATATACATGCTCAGCCTCAAGTTCTTGCCGGTGGTCCTGGCGTTTAGCGTGATACCGCCGGCCGCAACAGCCCAACAACCAAGGGTCTTGAACGAAGTGGTGGACAAAATTGCGGCGCAGGAGCACACGGAGATGGAGTTGCTCCGACAGTACTCGCCACTGGTCGAGACCTACATCCAGTACATCCGAGCCGACCAGCGCTTCGGACAAATGCCCGATGGCGACAGATACTTTCTTGGCCGTGCCGCGCTGGGAAGAGGTTTGGAGCTGGAACCGCTGAACCGTGAGGCAGGGATGAAGCAGAAGATGTTTGAAGGCTGGGGGGATTTCTTCTCCATGGAATTTGTGCCTGCCGGCTTCCTGCAGATGATCTACCTTGACACGAATGGTTTCGACCGCCAACACTACAAGTTCGAGTACGTGCGGCGCGATTTTTTGGGCGAAGTTCGCTGCTTGGTGTTTGACGTCGAGCCCTTACCGAAGGCAGGCAAACGGCGTTTCGTCGGCCGCATCTGGGTAGAGGACCATGATTACCACATCGTGCGATTCAACGGCTCTTACGGCATGGCGTCGTCTGGCAGTTATTACTTCAATTTCGAAAGCTGGCGAATGAATGTGGCGCCGAACTTATGGGTACCTGCCTATGTTTATGTCGAAGACGGCACCGTCCGCAATGCAAAGACAAGGAATCTGGGATTCAAAGCATTCCGAGCGCAGACACGCCTTTGGGGCTACCACGTTGGGCACGTTGGAGCAGAACAAGAACTCAGTAAAGTCATCGTAGAGGCGCCGATCCCCGTGAAGGACCAGACAGAAACCGACGGCGACTTCTCGTGGCTGCAAGCAGAGCGTTCCTGGGCCGGGAAGGCCGAGGAGAACGTTGTGGATCACCTGGAACGACAGGGCTTGCTGGCTCCGTATGGCGAGGTGGACAAGGTGCTTGAGACGGTGGTTAACAACCTGGAGGTGACCAACAGCCTGGACATCCAGCCGGACGTGCGCTGCCGTGTCCTGATGACCTCGACTCTTGAGTCGTTCACCATGGGGCACACCATCGTGCTGAGCCGAGGTTTGATCGACGTGCTTCCCGACGAGGCCAGCCTCGCGGCCATTCTGGCCCATGAGCTTGGTCACATCCTGCTCGGACACCCTATGGATACGCAATTTGCGTTCATCAACCGACTGCGGTTCGCCGAGAAGGAAACATTCCGCCACTTTGACTTCACACGGTCACCCGACGAGGAAGAGTCTGCGAAAGAGAAGGGGACTGCGCTACTGAACAACTCACCCTACAAGGACCAGTCCGCTAGCACGCTACTCTTTCTGCAGACCCTGAGGGACCAGTCGAAGCAGATCCCAAACCTGATCAGTCCGCACCTGGGTGACAGGATTCCAACAAACTGGGTCCTCACGCCTGCAGCGTCCTCCGCGCAGCAGAACAATGCAAAGGCGGGGAACGTCATTGAGGCATATCCGGTCGGCGGACGCATTAAGGTTGACCCTTGGAACGATCAACTGCGGATGCTGAAACAGCCAGTTGGTATCGTTGCCGAACACGAAAAAAGACCTTTCCAGATCACACCGTTGCTCCCCTATTTGAGGCGGCAGGAGAGCAGTTCACCGACAGAAATCACGGTAATACCAGCGGAGTCGGGTCGTGCAACTCCATAGCTGAGGCAAGGCTAGGTCTTCGCTGGCCCGTAAGGAACTATTGTCTGAACCCGGCGAAAGGGGATGACTACATCCTCGCTCGGTTTGAGCTCATGAGCCAAGGACTGCAAGCCGCCCGGGAAGTACAAACTGATCCCATACCGAGCGTGCTCATCGCTGTGGCCGGTTTTTCCCGCGATTCCGTCCGGCCCGTTCGGCTGTGGCGACAAGGATTAGGACCTGCTGAACAACACCGTTTGTCTTTACTCAGGAGAGACAAAGAATGGTGAAGGCCGGATAGTAAGCCTCACCGAGGAATGCCGACAGCTCGTGACGGAGATGCGCAGGGGCAAGCAGGCGGAAGATTTTCTCATTACTCGTGCTAATGGCGAGCCGGTCAAAGATTTTCGCGAGGCATGGGATGCCCTCGTGAAGGCTGCGGGATCTGCGCCGGGGTGTACCGCAAAAAACAGCACGTGAAATGTCCGGTCATAAGACCGATTCCGTCTTCTCCCGGTACAACATCACTTCCGAGGCGGACATCGCCGATGCAGCACGCAAGATTGAAGCGGGCGCAAAGACCGCACTGTCCGGCTCAATTCATAGTTCATTCATAGTTGCACCAGATCAGGGCAGTGAGGAAGTTGCGCCAAAAGGTCAGAAGCCTTCATAATCAGGAAGTTCCAGTCGGTGCGGGAGTGGCGGAACTGGCAGACGCGCAAGACTTAGGATCTTGTGGGGTAACACCCGTGGAGGTTCAAGTCCTCTCTCCCGCACCAGTTGTAACCCCAGTTCTGAGCCCGATTGAGCAGGTTTTGCCGCCAAGACCCGCCCTTGTAAGGGTTGCCTTTTAACTCTCGCCACACCGCCCAATTGTGAGCCCGTTTGATTGGCTCTTGCACCACATGAATTGATTGCGACTCAATGGCGGGACGGAGTTACGGCTAAACTGGTTCGTGAGCGTTTGGGGAGGGGCACGGTCTGGTGAACGCACGTCTCAGTATGATGTTCGTGGCGTATTGTCTGGCCGCGGCGGCAGTTCGCGCACAAAGCATGACAGGCGAGGTGCGGCTGCATGTGGAAGACCCGGAGAGCCTCGGTGTGAAAGCGATGGTCGAAATGCGCAGTGACGCCAACCAGTACTTCAGTGCGCAAACGAGCGATGAGGCGGGGATCCTCGTCGCGAAGCGCCTGCCGTTTGGCGTTTATCAAGTGCGGGCCCAAGCGTCGGGCTTCGCGGAATACTCCGGCTCACTTGAGGTGCGTTCCGCCGTTCCCGTGGAGCACACGATTCAGCTACGCCTGGCGAGCGTGGCGTCGACAGTCACAGTGAACATGACCGAGACTCTCATTGATCCGAGTCGGTCGGGCGCGGTGAACCAGCTTGGCGCAGAAACCATCGAACAAAGAGCGGAGTCATTGCCGGGGAGGTCGTTGCAGGAACTCGTGAATTCTCAGCCGGGCTGGCTCTACGAAGGCAATGCCGTGCTTCATCCGCGAGGCTCGGAATACCAAACGCAATTTATTGTGGATGGCGTGCCGCTAACCGATAATCGCTCGCCAGGTTTCGGGCCCGAAATAAAAGCGGATGACGTCGAGTCGATGGCCGTTTACACCGCCGGGTTTCCCGCTGAGTACGGGCGGAAAATGGGCGGCGTGGTAGAGGTAAATACAGCCCGGGAGGTGCGTAACGGATTGCACGGAGAAGCGATCGTTTCCGGAGGGAGTTTTGATACCGTGGGAGCGTTCAGCCAGGTGCAATACGGATGGGGCAAAAACGCGCTCGGCGTGAGCGCAAGCGGAGACGCGACGAGCCACTACCTGAACCCGGTCGTGCCCGACAATTTTACCAACCAGGGCACGACAGGCGGTTTTTCCGCACGCTATGAGCGGGACTTTTCGGCGAGCGACCGGTTGACGCTTTCGGTACGCCACGAGTTCTCCCGCTACGAAATTCCCAACGAGATCATCCAGGAAGCTGCGGGACAACTTCAGAATGGGAATAATGTCGAGACGCTCGGGATGGTGGGGTACCAGCACATCTTTTCGTCGGATGTAGTCATGGATTTGCGCGGGATGGTGCGCGACAACGCGGATGGACTCAGGTCAAATCCGTTTTCGACGCCGATCATCGCTTTTCTCAACAATTACTTCCGAGAAGTGTATTTCAAGGGCGCGGTGTCGGTACACCATGGCCGGCAGGAATGGAAGATCGGCGTGGAGTCGGATAATACGTTTCTGCACGAGAATTTCAGCGATGTGATCACCAACCCTTCGTATTTTGATCCTGGCACTCCTACAACGTTCTCGTTTTCAGGGAGTCGCCCTGCGCTCGAGCAGGCGGCGTTTGTTCAGGACCTGATTCGACTGGGAAACTGGACGGCCAGTCTCGGAGTCCGCTGGGATCATTACCAGCTGCTGGTGAATCAAAATGCCTTCAGCCCACGCGTTTCGGTGTCGCGTTTTTTCGCACCGGCCAATCTTCTTGTGCACGTGTCGTACGACCGGATCTTCCAGACGCCGGATTTTGAGAACATTCTGCTCGCGAGTTCTCCCGAAGTTAATTCGCTAAACCCAAATGTGCTGCGGCTTCCCGTGGAGCCATCGCACGGAGATTATTATGAGATCGGGCTGACAAAGGCCCTGTTCTCAAAGCTCCGGTTTGACGCAAACGTTTACCGACGCGAGGTGAATAACTTTGCCGACGACGACCAGTTGCTTAGCACCGCGGTGAGTTTCCCGATTGCGTTCCGGAGAGGTGTCATTTATGGAGCGGAAGGCAAGATAGAAGTCCCGAACTGGCGTGGTTTTTCGGGGTTCGCCAGCTATTCCTATGCGGTCGGAAATGTTTGGCTGCCTGTGACGGGAGGGCTTTTCCTGGGAGATGAAGCCACGCGCTCGCAGTCGCAAATGAGCGGTCATTTTGCAGATTCGCAGGACCAGCGCAATACGGTTCGCAGCCGAATCCAGTACCAGATCAGCCCGCGAGTGTGGATCGCAGGAGGCGTCGACTATGGCAGCGGGCTCCCGTTCAGTTACACCGGTACTTATGCGGATGCCGTCGCCCAATTTGGGCAAGCGGTTGTTGACCGGCTGAATTTCGAGCGCGGAAGAGTTCGGCCGTCACTCTCGATTAACGCCGCGCTTGGCGCTAACGTCTACCAAAGCGATCACCTGATATTGCGATTTCAGGTGTTAGGGCAGAACTTGAATGACCGCCTAAACGTTCTCGATTTCCAGGGGCTGTTCTCCGGTAATGCGATCAGTCCGCCGCGAAGTTGCTTCGTGCGGCTCAGCGCAGGCTTTTGAGGAATAGGGAGTACCATAAATGTGCGCGAACCGCGCTGCAGCCCTGCGCCTACAGGGTTTGAAGAAGGCCTTCCATTTCTGAACGGGCGTGCTGGTTCCCCTGGCGAATGGCGGCTTGAATGCCTTGGACGAGGATTGCTTTCGCGTCCTCGGCGCGATCGTTTTGCGCCAGGGTCTGCGCATACATTTGATAGCCTGGAACGTAGTCGGGATTTCTTTGAAGGAGCGTGCGGAAGTGGGCTTCCGCCGCGGCGAGGTCGCCTTCGCGCACGCATTCAAGCGCAATGCCGTAACGAGAGAAGGCATCACTTGGATTTTGCGCGAGGAATTCTTCAAGTTTTTGACGGCGGGTTTTCTTTTGTTCGGTCATAGGGGCGTCTCGTATTATACGAGGGAGCGCAAGGTGCCCAAAGCAGCGGTAAAGAGGTCTGAGATGAGTGAGCCAGCGAAACCGAAGAAAACGCAGTCAGAAGCGAAGCAGTTGGGGGGCAAATGCGTGAGCGAATCAGCTTCTGAAATGGCGGAGGTCGTGTTGCCCGCACAGACGAACGCACTCGGAAAACTGCTGGGCGGCCACGTAATGCATATGGTGGACATCGTTGCGGCCATGGCGGCATGCCGGCACGCCAACAGCTACATGGTGACGGCGTCGGTCGACTACATTGACTTTCGAAATCCGGTGAATTTAGGTGAGATCGTGATGTTGAAAGCGCAGGTCAATCGTGTGTTTCATACTTCGCTCGAAGTTGGAGTAGAAGTGCTCTCGGAAAATATTCTGACCGGTGAGAGAAAGCAGACGACGACGGCTTACGTAACGTTTGTGGCCATCGATGAACGTACGAGGTTGCCGAAGCCGGTGCCACCGCTTATCGTCAAGACCGATGCAGAGCGGCGTCGTTGGCGGGAAGCGGCGAAAAGAAGGGAAATCCGGCTGGCGCACAGGAAGGGACGCAAGGGCTAGCCGGAAGGTCCGGTCTATGAGCGACACGGGAAAGGGCGAACTAGTTGGCGAAGCTGACGCGGATTTCGTCGGCGACCCTGAGGGCTTGCTCGATACAGGTGCCAATCGCGGGTCCGTTGAGATAGTTGCCCACGAAGTACAAGCCCGGGTAAGCGGCGCGGTGTTTGTCGATCGCTCCGAGACGGGCGGTGTGGCCGAGGTTGTATTGAGGAAGAGCGCGCGGCCAAACGCTGACATTCGAGAATATAGGGCCTTCGCGTAGCTGTATTAGTGGTTTTATTTCGCGATGAACGAGTGCAACTAGCTCGTCGGGAGGCTGTTTTATGACTTCGGGATTGGTTGCCCCGCCGACAAAGCTCGTCAGCAAGGCGTGGTGTTCGGGAGCGCGGCCAGGAAACAGTGAAGAATTCCAGACGGTGCCGAGCACGGTCAATCCCGAAGAACGCGGCACAAGAAAACCGAAACCACCGAGCGAGTGTCCCACATCTTCCTTGCGGTAGCCGAGCGAAACCACGCCGACTGCGGAGTAATCGACCGCGCAAAGCTGCGATTCAAACGCAAGGTTGAGTGGCGCGAGAAGCTTTCCCGCCTTGTCTGTTGGAACCGCAAGAACCAGCCGTTCCGTTTCCATGAATTCTTCGCCGCTTGGCGTGCGCAAACCAACGCGGAACCGGGGTGATTTCGGTTCGCGGACCAGGTCCAGGGGGCCTATCGAGATTACTTCTGTTTCGAGGGAGAGGTACGCGCCTAGTTTCTCGACAAGCGCGCGAACTAGAGTGTCGTTTCCGTCGCGGAAGGTTTGCAGCGTTGGCTTTTCGCGGGGGAGAGGGCCGTGTTTTGCCTTCCTCGTCTTCATTACCTTATAAACGCCACGAAGGACGCTGCCGGAGGTCTGTTCGGCTTCGTAAAGAAAAGGGAAAGCGGCGCGAAGGCTCAGTTTCTCGGGATCGCCGGCGTAGATGCCGGAGACGAAAGGGCCGACGAGCCGATCCAGGAGAGTAGAGGAGAATTTTCGCCGGATGAAACTGGCGACGGACTCGTCGGAATCCGGCGCAGCACTTTTGCCAAAAATGTCGCGGAGAAGGGCGGTCCTGGTCCCCCCGCCCAACAAGGGAGAAGCGAGCAAGCCGGGGCCCATGGGAACGTTCCGCAGAGCTCCATCGATGAGTACGAAGCGGGGTGCCTTTGAATCGGCGAGGAGGCGGCGGTCAAGAATTCCCAGGTCTCGGCATAGCGAGGTGAGGCTGGCGTTACCGCTGAAGCTCTGCGGGCCGCATTCGACGAGATAGCCATCGCGGCGCTCGGTTTGAATCAAGCCGCCTGGACGCGCAGACGCCTCGACGATGCGTGCGTCGATACCCGCCTTCTGCAAGGCAAATGCGGTTGTCAGGCCGGAAATGCCCGCGCCCACGACGAGTGCCTGGACCTGGTTCGGCATTCGGTTGAAGCCTCGAGGCTAGAGTGTCTTCGAAAACAGCGGGCGCGCCGCCAATTGTTGCTTTTCGAGATAGGGGTCAAACACCATGGCCAGGTTGCGGATAAAAATGCGGCCAAGCCATGCGGTGCGAATTTCCTTGTCATTCATTACCACCAAGCCGTCCTCCTGAGGCATTTTGAGCCGTTCCAGTTCTGGAGCGAAATACTCGTCGAAGTCAATACCGAACTGTTTCGAGATTTCGTCCTTGACGATGACGGTGTGGCACAAAAGGCGGCTGATAATCTCCCGGCGAATGACGTCGTCCTCCGAAAGGCGGTAACCCCGCATGGTCGCAAGGCCGCGTTCCTCGACAGCCTTTTCCCAGCTTGGGATGTCGCGGTAGTTTTGCGCGTAAGTGTTTTGCACGCCGCTAATCGCGGTGATGCCCATACCGTAAAGGTCCGCACCAGCCTTCGTGGTATAGCCCTGAAAATTCCGATGTAACGTGCGGTTGCGTTGCGAGACCGCCAGTTCGTCGTTCTCCTTGGCGAAGTGATCCATTCCGATATAGAGATAACCCGCCTCGAGGAACTTGAGCAGGCCGCTCCGGAAAATGTCGAACTTCTTCATGCCTTCGGGAAGATGTGCGACGAACGAGCCCTGCTGTTTCTTGAGCCACGGCACGTGCGCGTAGCTGAACATGGCGATGCGGTCGGGGGACAAGTCCACGATCTGCTCGATGGTGTGCGCGAAACTGTCCGCGGTTTGGTAAGGCAGGCCGTAGATTAAGTCGACATTGATACTGTCGAAGCCAAGCTCGCGAGCGGTGGCGATGAGGTCGCGCGTGACTTCGTACGGTTGAATGCGATGGACCGCCTTCTGGACGTCTTCTTTGAAATCCTGGATGCCCATGCTGAGGCGGTTGAAGCCCATCTTGCGAAGCGTTTCCATGTGGGCGCGGGTGGTGACGCGTGGATCGACTTCAATGCCAATTTCGGCGTCCGGGGCGAAAGTGAAACGTTCGCGGGTGTACGTGAAGAGGTCCTCAATCTGCTCGGGCGAGAGATAGGTGGGAGTGCCGCCGCCCCAATGGAACTGAATGACCTGACGTTCCCGGGAAATGCCCTCGGCCATGTGGTTAATTTCTTTTTTCAATATGGACAAGTAGGGCGGTGTAACGCTCTTGTCTTTGCGAATCACCACGTTGCAAGCGCAGAACAGGCACAGGCTCTCGCAAAAGGGAAGATGCATGTAAAGCGACACAGGCGAGCGCTTGCCGTTGGCGTCGCCGATGGCGCCTTCAAATTCTTTGGGTCCGAATGACTCTGTCCACACTGGAGCTGTAGGGTAGCTCGTGTAGCGCGGTCCGGGGCGGTTGTAGCGGTTGACGAAGTCCTCGCCGATAGAAAGCTCCTGATGCATTTCATGCAAGGACGGATTCATGATAGACACGGCGCGTACCTCCTGCGCGCTTAGGTGCGCGATTGCACCGCTGGCCGGGCCTCGTCGAGCACAGCTTGCTGGCCAGTGTGAATGAACAACTGGGCATTTTCTACAGGGGTGTTCTGCAGGATGCCGTGACCGAGATTGAGGATGTGCCCGTGCCCGCCGAGCTCGGAAACGATATCCAAAGTGGCCTGCCGGATTTTCTCCTGCGGGCCAAAAAGAACCGCTGGGTCGAGGTTGCCTTGCAGCGCCACGCGAGGTCCCGCCAAGGCGCGCAGTTCGCTGAGCGGCACGCGCCAGTCCACGCTTAGGACGCTCGCGCCCGAGCGAGTGACGGCTGGCAATAGGTGATGCGAAGCCTTCGTGTAATAGATGACCGGAACCGCGGTCCCAAGGCCTGACACAATTTCCTGAACGGCCGGCAGCACAAATTCGGAATAGTCGTGCAGGTCCAGTTCGCCGCTCCAGGTGTCGAAGAGTTGAACCACGGCGACTCCCGCCTTGATCTGGCCTTTGAGGTATAGGGTTGTGCTCTGGGCGATGCGTTGAAGCAGCTCGCGGAAAAGCTTCGGCTCGCTGTAGAGGAAGTTCTTGACGGTCGGGAAGCCTTCTTGGGCGCGGCCTTCGACCATGTAGCAGGCGAGCGTCCAAGGCGAAGCAGCGAAGCCGAGAACCGGCACGTCGGGTCCAAGCTGTCTGACGGTGCGGCGAAGAGCTTCCATGAGGAACCCAGTCTCGACCTCCGGGTCAAACGTGCGAAGCCTTCTGACGTCAGCCTCGGTTCGAACGGGTTGGGGCAGATTTGGGCCCGCGTCACCGAGTTCGAGGGCAAGCCCCATCGCCTCCGCCGGGATCAAAATGTCGGAGAAAATGATGACTGCATCCACTTCGAGCCGGCGGAATGGCTGCAGCGAGACCTCAACGGCCAAGTCGGGCGTCTTGCAAACTTCTAGGAACGAGTGTTTGGCGCGGATTTCCCTGTATTCGGGGAGATAACGGCCGGCCTGACGCATCATCCAGACAGGCAGGCGAGGTACAGGTTCGCAGCGGCAGGCTCGCAGGAATAATTCTTTGCGGGTCAATGCGGGGGCCTGATAGGTCATATCGATATAGGAGCAGGATAACAAATCTTGAGCATTCCTGCCCGTAAAGTGCGGGAGTTCTTGCGACTGGGGTATACTCGAAATATCACGCATGGGGCAGAGGTTGGGCGGGGCGCGCTCCCGGAACCTGCCAGATCGGCGTGGAAAAAGCCGATGAATCATACGTTTATCATTCTGACTGTATTGGCCTACCTGGCGAGCATGGGCTTCTACATTGGCTTTCTGTACGCGGGCAAGGAATTCACCGGGCGCGTTGCTACTTTATTGATGTTCTTGGGGTTAGTGACCCATTATGCGGCGCTGCTGGTGCGTGCGCGCGGGACCCACACGGTTCCCTACCACGACCTCCAAGGCTCCATGTCGTTGTTTGGGTGGCTGCTAGCCGTTACCTATCTTTGCCTCGAGATTTACCATCGCCAGAGGACTGTCGGCGCCTTTGTTCTACCGGTGATCCTAGCGTTTATCTTCACGGCCTACCTGGTTCCGGACCATCCTAGTTCCTCCGCCACCACTCCGCACGGAGTTGTTTTCGCGCTCCATGTGACTTTGAGCATTTTGGCCTATGCGGCTTTCGCCCTTTCCTGTGTGTTGAGCCTGATGTATTTGGCGGAGGAACGGTTTCTGCGAATGCGGCGTCTCGGCGACGTGGTCTGGAGATTGCCGCCGCTGGAATTGCTTGAAAGGATGAGCCACACGAGCGTACTTGTGGGCCTGATCACGATTGCCGCTGGGACCGCATTGGGCTTTGTGGCTGTGGACCGCTTGCCGGGGGAACCGGCCTATTTCGATCCCAAGTATGTGGTCACACTGCTGGTGCTGTTGCTGTACGCCGCTTATTTTCAATTGGCGCGAACTGCAGCGTGGCGGGGAGCACGGGCGTCCAAACTTTGCGTGTTCAATTTCGTGCTGGTGGTGCTGAGCTTTACGGTGGTGAACCTCTATTTTTCGCAGCATCACCGCTACTTTTAGGAGCGCGAAACTCAAGGCAATGGAGCTTGTTCTCGTCGGCCTGAATTTCCGGACTGCGCCGGTGGAGGTGCGGGAGAGAGTGTCTTTTTCGAAAGATCAAGCCCAACGTGCCGCGGAAGAACTGCGAACGAAGGGAATTCTGGAAGAAACCCTAGTGCTCTCGACCTGCAACCGCAGCGAAGTATATGGCGTGAATCCCAACGCGAACCGGGAGTCGGCCCACGCGCTATCGGCTTACCTAAGCTGTTTCCATGCGGTCCAACCGGACATCCTGAATCCCTCTCTTTATCACCATTACGATCACGACGTGGTGCGTCACCTCTTTCGAGTTTCGGCGGGGCTCGAGTCCATGTTGCTCGGCGAGGCGGAGATTCTAGGCCAAGTCCGCGAAGCCTATTTGTGCGCCCACGAAAACCATGCAACGGGCCCGGTGCTGAACCGCTTGTTTCAGGCGGCATTGGAAGTTGGGAAGCGCGTAAGGGCGGAGACGGAGTTGGGAACGCGCCCGATGGGAATTGCTTCGGCTGGAATGAAGTTGGCCGAGCGAATCTTTGGCAAGTTGAACGATCGCAGTGCGTTGGTGTTAGGCGCCGGTACGATCAGCGAGCAGGTGATTTCGCAATTGCGCGATCGAAGTATTGGCAATTTGTATCTCACGAACCGGTCCCGCGAAAAAGCGGAGGAATTTGCCCGCCAATATAAAGGCAAAGTCGTCGAGTGGGGCCAGTGGGACGTCGCGTTGAAGCTTCCAGACGTTATCGTCTCCGCTGTCGGCGTGCAGGATCCGCTTTTGACCAAGGCGATGATTGAGCGGGCAATGTCAGCTCGCGGGAATCGCGCGCTGTTTCTGATGGACTTGGGCATGCCGCGGAACATTGATCCGGCTGTTGCCGGGCTGTACAGCGTGTACTTGTATTCGATGGAAGACCTGACGGGGATTGTGGAGCAGAACCGGAACTCGCGGCAGAGCGAAGTGCCGAAAGCGGAAGCGCTGGTGGAAGAACACATTGGCAAATTCATCTCCTGGCAGGCTAGCGTGGAATTGACGGGCCTTTTGGATGTGCTGCGGAGTACGCTGAAGGAGCGCCGAGCGGCGTTCTTGCAAGAGAAGTTGTCTGGCGTGAACCACTTCAGCGCTCAGGACCGCGAGCAGATTGGCGGGTTGATGGATGAGTTGATGGACAGGCTGTTGGTGCGTCCGGCGGAACGGCTGCGCGCTGAGAAAGAGCACCGCAAGAAAATTCAGAGTGTCGAAGCAATTCGGGACTTGTTTCTATCCGACCGGGAGAAACCGTGAGGCCCCTTCGAATCGGCAGCCGAGGCAGCATCCTTGCGCGCTGGCAGGCAGAGTTTGTGCGGAAACAATTGTTTCAGATAACCGGGGTCGAAGCGGAGATCGTCATTATCAAGACTTCCGGCGACAAGATGCAGCAGGCTGCGCTGACACAGATTGGCGGGAAGGGAATATTCATTAAGGAGCTGGAAGAGGCACTGTTGGACGAAAGTGTGGACTTGGCGGTGCACAGTGTAAAGGACATCCCCACGGACACCCCAAGCAGGCTGCATTTTCCGGCAGTATGCCGGCGCGATGACGTTCGGGATTGCCTGGTTTCGCACAGCGGGGCGGGTTTGGCAAACCTGAAATCGGGAGCGCGTGTAGGCACAAGCAGCCTGCGGCGGCAGGCGCAATTGCGCCATGCACGGCCGGACTTGGATGTTCGGGAACTCCGCGGGAACGTGGACACGCGGCTGCGTAAGGCAGAGAGCGGCGAATACGAAGCAATCGTCCTGTCGAAAGCAGGGCTTGACCGGCTGGGATGGAGCCAGCGAATTACGGAGACTCTTTCGACGGATATTTCCCTGCCGGCCGTGGGCCAAGGAGCGATCGCGATTGAATCGCGGCTGAAAGATCAAGAAGCCGCTGAAGTTTTGGAAAAGTTGGACGACGTGGAAACACGCAACGCGATTATCGCGGAACGTTCGCTGCTGGCGAAGTTGCAGGGGGGCTGCCAAGTGCCCATCGGCGCATGGGCCCGCATGGAACGGGGCGAACTAATGATGGACGCTGTTGTCTGCTCCGTGGATGGCGCCCAGTATGTTCGGCAACGCCTTAGTGCACCTGTGGAGCAGGCGGCGCAACTCGGAGAATACATGGCAGGGGTATTGATTGAAGCCGGAGCGCGCAACATCTTGGACGAGGTGAGCCGCGCCCGTGGGTGAAGCCGGCCGACCATCGCTGCATGGGAAGCGCGTTGTGATTACTCGCGCGGAAGAGCAGAGCGAAGATCTGTTTCAAGGATTGCTGGCCCTTGATGCGGTTCCCATTTGCGCGCCGCTGATTCGGTTTGCTCCGGCCAACGAGAGTGATCCATTAGACGTGGCTCTACGAAACCTGGACCGTTTTGACTGGCTTTTCTTGACAAGCCAGAATGCACTTCGTTTTGTTCTCGAGCGCGCCAAGGTTCTCGGTATCTCGCTGAAGCAACAGGCTCCGGCGATTCGCGTCGCGGCCGTCGCTCCCGTCACGGCTGCGGCAGCGGAGAAAGCTGGCCTGCAGGTGAGCTACGTCAGCATGAGGCACCAGGGAATCGGGCTGGCGGAAGAACTTGGTCCTCAACTGAAAGGCCGAAGAGTGCTCCTCCCCCGCAGCGACAAGGCAGGCCGTGAACTGCCTGATGCCTTGCGTAAGGTGGGCGCCGAGGTCGTCGACCTGATCGCTTACCGCACGCTCGAAACACAAACTGGCGACAAGAATTTGCCCGATATTGTCAGGCGTGGCGAGATGGATGCTATTGTTTTCTACAGCCCTTCAGCGGTCCACCATTTTTGGGACATCCTTAGGAGCGAGCGGACGGAGATGGCGAAACGCAAGACACTGTTTGTGGCCATCGGCCCGGTAACGGCTGCGGCTCTGAGGGAATCGGGAGTCAAGCGAATTGCGCTGGCTGCCGACACCGATACCGGCGCCGTGCTCGAAGCATTGAGCGGCGCGTTTGGTTCGGCCGCGCCGAAGACTTCCGCAGGAGCGAAACCAGAATGAGTTTCCCTTTACACCGCCCGAGGCGGTTGCGCCGTACCGAGAAGCTGCGCAACCTGGTTCGGGAGCGGGACATCAACGCTGCCGGGTTCATCTACCCCATGTTCGTATGCCCTGGCACGAAAGTTCGCCATGAGGTTGAATCGATGCCCGGGGTCTATCAGCAATCCGCGGATACGATCGTCGAAGAATGCCGCGAAGTAGAATCGCTGGGGATTTCGGGTGTCATTTTGTTTGGCTTGCCGGAATCAAAGGATGCGCGGGGGATGAGTTCGCTGGCCTCCGATGGTGTTGTGCAGAGGGCAATCGAAGGAATCAAGAAAGCGAATTTGAAGCTGTTGGTGATTACCGATGTTTGCCTATGCGAGTACACGGATCACGGGCATTGCGGCCTAGTCAAAAACGACGAAATCCTGAACGACGAAACACTGAAGATACTGAGCGAGCAGGCGCTATCGCACGCCCGGGCGGGGGCAGACATTGTTGCGCCATCCGACATGATGGACGGCCGGATAAAAGCGATTCGCAACAAGCTGGACGAGCACGATTTTGAAAACACGCCGATTATGGCGTATTCCGCAAAGTTTTGTTCGGCATTCTACGGGCCTTTCCGCGAGGCGGCGGATTCCGCCCCCAAGATGGGCGATCGCCGCAGCTACCAGATGGACTCAGCCAACGCGCGGGAAGCATTGCGGGAAGTGCAATTGGATTTGGAAGAGGGCGCCGACGTAGTCATGGTGAAACCCGCCCTGGCATATCTGGATGTCATCCGGTTGGTACGTGACCATTTCGAGGTTCCGGTCGCCGCGTACAATGTGAGCGGTGAGTATTCGATGGTCAAGGCGGCGGCTCAGAAGGGCTGGGTGGAGGAAAAGCGAATTGTGCTCGAGATTCTGTTGGGAATTCAGCGGGCGGGAGCCGAAATCATTCTGACCTACCATGCCAAAGACGCGGTGCGCTGGCTGAAGTCCTGAAATCATCAAAGGTGCTTCAATGAGCGGAACACACTTAGTTTTGAAACCCGAGCGGCGCCGCTCGCGGGAGATTTTCGAGAGAGCCGAAAAGGTGCTTGTCGGAGGAGTTAACAGCCCCGTGCGGGCCTTTCGTTCGGTAGGTGGCGAGCCGCTGATTATCGAGAAAGGTAGCGGGCAACATCTCTACGACGCTGACGGCAACGCGCTGCTCGATTACGTGTGCTCCTGGGGCGCCATCCTGCTCGGTCATGCGCACCCGGCGGTGAGCGCGGCGATTGCAGACCAGGCGCACCGCGGCACGAGTTTTGGTGTGACCACAGAACTGGAACTGGAGCTGGCCAATCTCATCACTAAAGCGATTCCGTTCCTCGAAAAAGTGCGGTTCGTTTCGAGCGGTACGGAGGCCACGATGAGCGCCGTCCGGCTCGCGCGGGGCGTGACGAAGCGGGACTACATTGTGAAGTTTGAGGGTTGCTATCACGGCCACGCGGACAGCTTTCTTTCCCAGGCCGGCTCGGGACTCGCTACGCTCGGCATCGCGGAATGTCCCGGGGTCCCTCAGGCGTTGGCGGGGCTTACGATGAACGTGCCGTACAACGACCTGAACGCGGTCGAGCGTCTGTTCACGGAGCATAAAGATAAGATCGCGGCAATTATCGTTGAACCGGTCGCCGCAAACATGGGAGTGGTGCTGCCACAAGATGGCTTCCTGAGGGGGCTGCGTGAAGTCTCATGGAAGCAAGGGGCGTTATTGATTATCGATGAAGTGATTACGGGCTTCCGGCTGGGCAACGGCTCGGCGCAGCAGGTGCTGGGCGTCGAAGGCGACCTGACAACTATGGGAAAAATCATTGGTGGTGGCGTTCCGGTGGCTGCCTATGCCGGCCGGGCCGAACTGATGAACAACGTCGCTCCGCTGGGTCCCGTCTATCAAGCCGGGACGCTGGCGGGGAATCCTCTGGCCATGCGCGCAGGGATCGCCACAATGAAGGAACTGAGCAAACCGGGCCTATACGAAGGCATGAACGCGTTGGCGAAAAAGCTTGTGGTTGGTCTCCGCAAGGCGCTTGAGAATGCCGGGATCAAGGCGCAGGTGAATAGCATCGGCTCACTGTCCACGGTGTTTTTTGCGCCGCAGCCCGTCAATGACTATTCAGGCGCCAAACGCTCGGATACAAAACTCTATGCGCGGTTCTTCCGTGAGATGTTGCAGCGGGGAGTGTTTTTTGCACCTTCGCAGTTTGAAGCGGCCTTCGTTTCTGCCTCACACACAGCGGCAGACATTGATCACACCATCAACGCAGCCCAAGAGTCACTGAACGAGATAGCCGCGCAGCCGGCGGTTTGACGTAGCCGCGAGGAGAGAGGGAGGGAATGCACGAGGTCATCGAAGCGCATGAAGCGCATGGTGGGCATGAGGATAGTGACGCTGTCGATCCTCGCGGTACTGGTGGCGATCGCCACGCTACTCGGACACCGCGCGAGCACGGAAGAAATCATTCTGCAAACCAGGGCCACCGATCAATGGGCTTTGTTCCAGGCCAAGAATATCCGGCTGCATGAGATGCAGGGCGTCGCGGATTTGCTGGCAACGGTGTCACCCGTGGACAAAGAAAAAGCAGAAGCTCTGCGCGAAAAGTACCTGAAACAGACCGAGCGATACGAGAAAGAAAGGGAAGAGGTCGGCGAACAGGCCAAGGAACTCGAAAGAGAAAGGGAACTAGTGAGCCGGCGGGCCGACCGCTACGAAGCGGGTGAAGTCATCCTGGAAATTGCGTTGATCATTTGTTCGCTGACGCTGTTAACGAAAAAGCGAATTTTCTGGTTATCTGGAATTGGGCTTGGCCTGATCGGCCTATGCACCGCTTTGAGCGGCTTTCTAAGTCATTGATTCCGTAGAATCCGCTGGCCTAGGCAACCGAGGGAGGCCGGGTGCTTCGCAGGATCGCAATTTCCTCCCGTAATTTCTCGAAGTTTGACAGCAGTTCGCGGTGGCGGGTATCTTCGACATCCGGTTTCTTGGAGATGAAGGAGAGCGTACCGCCAGGTTCCAGGATGCACTGGTCCACTTCTGCGAGCGACCCAAATCCCTGCTTGCGCGCAGCGGCTTCCAGTTGAGCCATGGTGATCAGCTCTCGCCTCAGGTGCTGAGCCCGCACTCTGCCTCCCTCAATCAGAACATTAGCCTTGCCTTCCACCCATTGGTCGAGCTTCCTGTGGTTATATAAAAACCGAACTACAAGATAATTGATCGCCAGTAGGGAAGTAGCACCGAGCAAGCCGCCGGTTACGGTATTGTCATCGCCGATGATGGCGTTCTGGACCGTATTCGACAGCGTCAATAAAACGACCAAATCGAATGGGTTGAGCTGCACCAGTTCGCGTTTTCCCGACAAGCGCAACATCAGCACGAGGAAAATATAAACGACCACCGGGCGCAGGATTTTCTCGAGGACGGGGACGGCAAGAACGAACATATCTTTCCACATTTCGTGCATGGCGCAGCCACCTCCGCGAAATTGGCAGTTGTATCATACGCACTGAATTGGCTTTCGACGAGCAGCGAGCGTAACATGGAGGCGTTAGGTTCAGTAGAAGCAGTTTGGGGCGTGTACCTGTCCTTTCGGACAGTCCATTTCTCGCACGGTGTTGTAGCATCTCGATTTACGCAGTGGGTTCTTTTATTTATGGTTAAGCAGAGGAGGTCTGATTCTCTGCCCGAGAGGGGTCTGCAGATTAAAGAACGGAGGCTTCAAGAAGTTCCGCCCGCGGTTTCAGGCCGCACCGTACGGCGCGAAGCGGCAAATCCATGACACAGAGAATGGACACAGAGCCGGGGATACGGCTCGGCCCAGCGCAGCTTGCCAACCTGGTTGACGTTACAAGCGAACTCATTGCCATTCTCGCCGCGGATGGGTCCTTTCAGTTCACCAACGCCACTCTTCGTAACATGCTTGGCTACCCTGCCGAGCACCTACTCGGGCGAAGCATTTATGCCGTCGTGCACGCGCTGGATGCCAAGGAGTTCCGCGAATGTCTGCGTACGCTCACCACGCACAGACCGCCGTCTGTTTCGGGGCGATGCCGGTTACGTTGTCAGGACGGCTCGTGGCGTTGGGTTCACTTTTCCTGCCACGACAAGATGGCAGAGGCAGGGGTCGAAGGATTGGTTTTCCTGGCGACCGACGTGACGGCGCTGCATCGCATGGAATCCGAGCGCCAGGTGATCTCCGACATCGTCCACGCGCTGAACGAAACCTCCAATCTGGATCAGCTTCTTTGCCGCATCCACGAGGCCTTGCAGCGAATTCTACCTGCCGAGAACTGCTTCGTGGCCTTGCACGCTCCCGAGAACGACACGTTCCAGTTTCCATTTTTCGTCGACGAGTATGACAGCGCCCCGGCGCCGCAGAGGGTTGGGCAGAGTTGCACGGCGTACGTGTTCCGCACTGGCCAAGCGAAGCTGATTCCGCAGACGGAATTCGACCGGCTCGCGGCTCTCGGCGAAGTGGAACTTGTCGGTTCCCCGTCACCCGGATGGCTCGGCGTGCCTTTAAAGACCCCGACGGCCACGATTGGGGTGCTCGTCGTACAGCACTATCAGAACGAGCATGCCTACGATCAACGCGACCTGGAGTTTCTCGAATCCGTCGGCGGGCATATCGCTCTAGCGATTGAGCGGCGCCGGGCTGAGGAAGATCTTCGGAAGAGCGAATCAATGCTGCTGCTCCTGTTTGAACGCAACCCCTTGCCGACTTGGCTGTACGAAATGGAAACGCTCAAATTCATTCGCGCTAATCAGGCCGCGCTCGAACTCTACGGGTACTCGCGGGAAGAATTCGAAAATATGACGATCTTGCAGATCCGGCCGGAGTCGCAACGCGAGAGAGTTCTTGAGCATCTACGGGAGCTGAAAGCGAACCAGGAAGAGCACGAGTTCTGGCTCCATCAGAGTAAGGACGGCAGGGTTTTCGAGGTCGAAATCATTTCGCACGAACTGACCCATGCAGGCAAGCGCGTAAGATTGGTCGTGGCCCAAGATATCAGCGAGCGCCGCCAACTCGAACTACAATTACGCCAGGCGCAAAAGATGGAAGCGGTTGGACGGCTCGCTGGCGGAGTCGCGCACGACTTCAATAATCTTCTGATGGTAATCAAGGGCCACACGGAGCTGCTGCTGAACGTTCTGCCGCCCGCTGAACAGGTCGCAAGGAAGATTGAGCAGATAGACCGGTCCGCTGACCGCGCAACAGCCTTGACGCGACAGTTGCTGGCCTTTAGCCGGAGGCAGGTCCTTCAACCGCAGATCATCAACCTGAATTCCATCGTGCATGAGATGGGAAAACTTTTGCCCCGATTGATTGGCGAGGACGTCGAGTTGCTTATTCACACCGACGAGCAGCTGGGGACAGTGCGCGCCGATGCGAGCCAGATGGAACAAGTGATCATGAACCTGGCGGTGAACGCGCGCGACGCCATGCCGAATGGAGGCAAACTGGTCATTGAGACGGCAAACCTCGATCTTGAGTCGTCCTACACAACGATGCATCCGTTGATGAAGCCCGGACCGTACATTCGCCTTGTCGTTACGGACAACGGCACCGGAATGGATGCCGAGACACAATCCCACATATTTGAGCCTTTTTTTACGACCAAGGACAAAGGCAAAGGGACTGGACTCGGGCTCGCGACGGTTTACGGTATCGTGAAGCAGAGCGGCGGGTTCATCTGGGTATACAGCGAGTTTGGTAAGGGCACTTCCTTCAAGATTTATTTGCCGCGGCTGGATCAGCCGGAAGACTACACGGGATCGCCTCGCCCTTCGATTGAAGCCCCGATGGGGACGGAAACGGTGCTGCTGGCCGAGGATGAACATGACGTTCGCGAAATCGCCAGGGAATTTCTGGAATCCGGCGGATACCGCGTGATCGAGGCCCGCGATGGGAACGAAGCGATCGCGCTGGCCGCCAAGTATCGCGGCGAAATTGACCTTCTGGTGACCGATATGGTGATGCCGGGAATGACCGGCCAGGAGCTGGCCGTGCGGCTCCAGTCGGAACTGTCCGGGCTTTGCGTGGTGTTCATGTCGGGGTACAGTGAACACGCAGCCACGGAGATGGCGAATGCGGATCCTTCGGTAAGGCTGTTGACAAAGCCGTTCAGCCGCACGGCACTGCTGCGCGCGGCGCGCGAGATCCTGCGAAGCGCGGCGCAAGCCTAATCTGGCCAAACTCTTTCCGGCTCTCAATTCAAAGTAGGGTGCTTGCGGTGCCAATCCGTGTGCTGCTGGAAGATTTTGCCGGCCTGAAGCACCGCCATATCATCTCCCGCTTTTGCAACGAACTGAAGGCCAACAGGCAGTTTCTTCTCCGTGAAGCCACAAGGCACCGAAAGCGCAGGCAATCCACAGAGGTTTCCGATTCCGCCAAGAGGATCGGGAAACGAGAGTCCTTTGTCGAGATCCAGGTTCAGCGGGGTAGCGGGCAGCGGCAGGGAAGCGGCCGCCAGCACGTCGTAGGAATCGAAGAGCTCTGTCATCTTTCCCTGCAGAATTTCACGCAAGCGCAGCGCGGTGTTGTAGTCCGCCCCGGAAATTGTCAGATTTACGTAGCCTGCGATCTGTCCTCTGGGATCCGTCAGCTCGTTAACTCGGCCAGAACGGATCAACCCGGAAAATGCAGAACTCACTTCGGTTGACAAAATGACGTTGGCGGCATCTTCCCACGGACCTTCAGGCAGCGAAGCCTCTCGGACAGAGGGGAAGTGCTGTGCCAAAGCCTTGTGAGCGGCATCCAGGGCTTTCTTTACGCTTGGATCGACTTCTTTCCATGCATTGGTGAGCCACCCGATGCGGAGCGGGCGCGATTTCAGGTCCGCGGCTGGCGAGTAAGTGAACGCCGCTCGATCGACGGGAAGCGTGCTGCGGTCCAGGGGGTCGTGTCCCGCAATCGCGGCAAAGATGCGCGCGCAATCCTCCGCCGAGCGTGCCATAGGCCCTATTTTGTCCATGGAATAGGAAAGAGCCATCGCGCCACGGCGGCTGACGCGGCCGTAAGTCGGCCGAAGGCCGCTGACGCCGCAAAACGCGGACGGGCACACGATCGAGCCCCAGGTCTCCGTGCCGATGGCAAAGGCCGCGAGGCCAGCGGCGACAATCGCTCCGGAGCCAGAGGAAGAGCCACAAGTCCAACAGGTTGTGTTCCAGGGATTTTTCGTTTCGCCCTGCAGAGAGGCGGATGCGAACGTGTAACCCATTCCGCCGGCGAGCTCGATCATCGCCGCTTTCCCGAGCATGACCGCCCCGACGTTCTTGAGGTGCTCGATGACCGCAGCGTTGTAGTCAAAAACCTGGTCGGCGTAAGTTTTCGCTCCCCAGGTCGTCGGAATACCCTTTACGGCGAGAAGATCCTTGGCTGCGTAGGGAATGCCGTGCAAAGGCCCGCGGTAGTGGCCGCGACGAATCTCCTTTTCCGCAATTTTGGCTTGTTCGAGAGCGACCGTTGGAGTTAGCCGCGCGTAGGCATTGAGGCGCGATCCGAGTTTCTCGCTGCGCTCGAGGTAGGACTCGGTAAGTTCCACCGGAGAAAGTTGCTTCGATTCGATTTGCTTTGCGAGTTCTCCAACGGAGGCGTAAAGAAGGGACTCTTTGAGCATTCGTGGGCTCCCCTCAGGGCTTCCCATTCGCGCTGGTGCTTTGCTGCCTTTTCTCGCGCTCATAAAGGGGTTTCAAATAGAGCGCAGGCGCGTTTCCGTTCTCCAGTTCGTAGGAGCGGATATGGTCGAGCGCCGGCTGCAGTTCAGCGCACATCTTTTTCACTCTCGTTTTTTGCTCATCGTTCAGCCTTTCTCCATAAAGGCTGAGCACCTGCTGGTATCTTGCGCTCGCCTCCGCTTGCCCTTCAGGCGAGAGCTTTGGCCCGCCCGCATCGACTTGGTAATCGCCGCCGCCGGCGCTCGGGAGATCCAGCATTGCTGCGGGAGAGACAACCGATGTTGCGGAGAGCAGCGCGGCGCGCCGCGCAAATTCTCTCCGGGAAAGGACGGCTCCGATGCGCTTCTTCATTGTTGCGCTCTCCCTCCTCCCAGCAGACGAAAAGGAACGCCCGCAGGCTACCCAATCTTAAAATGCCCGTCAACTCGCGAAAGGGTTAATCAACTCCACTCATCGCCGGTACTCCGCGCTATTCGACTTGTGTCAGGGTGCGCACGTGCAATTCCAGCGCTTGATTGTATTGCCGCTCGATCTGAAGCTCGGTCTGCAACTTTTTGACGAGCAGCTCGAGGTGGGCAATTTCCGCCCTCAATTTGTGAAAGTCCGACGCCGGAGAAGTGCGTACGGAGGGCGACGCACTGGGGGCCGGGACTTGCCCCATCTGTGACTGGCCTTGGGAAGAGAACGCATCGGCCAAGGCACGCGGCCAGGCGGATTCGTTCATGCGCGGTTCTACCATCGGCGGCACGGGAGAGGCCGTGGGTGGCGGAGTGCTGGCGATGGGCATGACCCGAGAAGAAGACTGGGACGGGGGAGGTGCGAAGAGATTGTCGAGGGCACCGCCAGGTGGTTGATGTTCGGGTTGGGTGAGTGCAGGTGCAGCGGCGCTTGAAGCGCTCAATAGGTTTCTGACACGACCGATGAGTTCCTGGGGCTGGAACGGCTTGCGGACCAGTTCGTCGGCTTGCACGGCAACGGCGCGATCCGCGACGGTCTTGTTCACCACCCCAGACATCAGAATCACGGGCGTATTGCCGAATTGCGGATCCTGTTTGATCTGGCTGCAAACCGAATAACCGTCCTGGTCGGGCATGATTACATCCGTGATGACGACATCAGGATGATGCTGCTCGAACTGGGCGAGAGCGGAGGCCGCGTCGGCGCAGGTAATCACGTTGATGTTTTCGCGCCGAAACGCGATCTTGATGACTTCGCGCATGGTGGCGCTGTCGTCAATGAAGTACACCGTGGGAGTATGCTTCGTTTCGGGTGTGCCGAGCGGTGGCATGGCGATGGTCTCGCTCATTGCGCCTCCTTGTCTGCGAGTTCGTTGCTTATGCCATTTGCGGCTTCGTCATATTCCCGCATGGCGTCGAGCATCAAGTCGGTTGCCGAACGCAGCACGGTGCGTTGCGTCGACGTGGCTCCATAAACAAATTTGTAGATGCCAGAGCCGACACGAACGCAATTCTTCAGGATGTCAATCACGGCTTCGTCGCCGAAGAGCGAGCCGCACTCGGCGTGTGTAATTTCGCCTGCGTCAAAGAACATGACCGCGTCGGTTTCGCCAGCGTTAATGGTCAATGCGCCGGTCTGTCGGGCTTGGCCGAGCATTTGCATCACGCCCGTGAGATCGTGATGCGAAAGGTTTCCGCTCAGGCTGGTGTCGGCCTGACCGAGCATCTGGGTAGGCTGGAAACCCTCGACCTTGCTGATGATGATGTTTTTGATGTGGTTCGCGATAGTAGGCACGGATTGGTGCCGGTCGATATAGTCGTCGCAGCCCGCCTGAAAAGCTTCCATCAACGCGCGCTGGCTGCCGTCGCCTGTAGCGATAACCGGCAACGAAGCGTTTTTGGAATCGGAATGAACAATCTTGGCAATTTCGAGTGCGCCCATCTCTCGCATTTTGGTTGCGCAAACGATGGCGGCGGGTGAGTCGTATTCGAGCGCGGTTAACGCGAAAGCGGCTTGCGTTGTCGTGGTGACTTCGAAGCCTTCGCGCTTCAGGGCATCCGCCAGCCTCTTTGCGAAGAGCACGTTGCTGTCGATGAGCAGGATTCTCGCGGCTTTGCCAGGGGCCCTCATGCTTGAGCCTCCGGTTCGGCGGGAGCCACGCTTGCGCCGGGTGTCAGCGCGTTCAGGTTCAGAACCTCAATCACTTCGCCATCATGAGAAAGCCAGGCGGCCACATGTGGCGAATCCGACGCCCCGGCCGGAGTCAAGTCCGCTTGAATCAGTTCGCATTGTCCGCTGACGGGAAGCGCGACCCAGTCCATCGCGAACTGCCGGCCTCGCGTTGCGATCAGGTAGAAGCGGCGCATTCCGAGCCTTTTTCCTGTGAGTGTCTCCGAAAGGTCACAAACTGCCACAACGCGGCCCCGGCGAAGGATCACCCCGTCGATCTGGGAAGTGCGATGAGCGAAACGGAATATCCGGCTGGGCGCGACGAGTTCGGCCACTTGCTCAGCGGCCAGTGCGAAGCGCCGCTCGCCCAGGCGCAAGAGGACGCACGAGCGCGAATCGAGTGGTTCGGTGAAGCTCACGGATTCACTTCCAGTCCCGCCACGGAGCTCGATGGAGGTAACGTCGTCCTGCTGACGGCGTCGAGCAGTACCAATTCGTCCCGCGTAAGAAAGCCTTCAGCGCTAACGACTGGTATGACACTCTGGTCAAGCACCGTCAAGCCGCGGTACCACTGACGCTCCTCGTGACAGAACGCGCTCGGCAGGGCCTGCAGCATGGTCATTGTGGTCATTTTTTCAATACCGTCAATCAGCAGCGCTACCCGCGATTTGCGAAGCACAAAGACCAACACGGCTGATGAGGGCGGTAACCCAAAGTGCAAAGCTACGTTAACGACATACAAATTGCGGTCGCCACGTCGGATGGCGTGCCGTACCTTGCTAACCCGCGGCTCGGCGACGTCTCTGGCGGCCCCCGCCAGGCTGTCGACGCTGCGCACTTCCTGGACCGACCCGGAAGAGATTGCAAAAATCTGGCTGCTGCTACGGAACAGAATAATCTGCTCCGTACGCAACGGCTTCGGGGTTGGTGCGAGCTTGAACCGCATCACTGAGCTCCAACGGGCAAGGCCCGGCACAGTCCGAGAACCCGCTTTTCGATTGCGGAGTAGATCTCATCGATGCCAAGAACCTGGTCGACCACACCGGCCTTGATGGCTTCGGCCGGCATGCCAAAAATCACGGACGTGGCTTCATCCTGGGCCAGCACAAGGCCTCTTGCGGATTTGATCGCGCGCGCGCCGCGGGCTCCGTCGCTGCCCATCCCAGTGAGAACGACTCCGATACTCATGGCGCCTGCATATTGCGCGACCGACTCCATCGTTGCGTCGATATTCGGCAGATAGCCGTCAATCCTGCCGGTCACGGCGTCGAGCTGGACGCGATCCAGGTGAAACGATGCAGCGCCCAGGCTCGGCACGATGTCCTCGCGAGCCTGATCGAGATCGGTGGTGACCCTCACCGGGCTCATGGTGATGGGCGTCTGGTTGACAGCAGATTCAGGGTTGTCCTCCGCGGCAGGCGCGGCGGCCGCGTTCGAGGCTTT
>Ga0207826_1000016_pt1 | contig 41678 bp, 35 predicted proteins | sample LuqExpMetageno80_FD_187837 | JGI IMG/M metagenome (GOLD analysis project Ga0207826, IMG submission 187837) | Tropical forest soil microbial communities from Luquillo Experimental Forest, Puerto Rico - Sample 80 (SPAdes) | ecosystem: Environmental > Terrestrial > Soil > Tropical forest ... | reverse complement strand
CCTTCTTGGCATCCTGAATATGCGAGATACCTGACACGACGGTGAGGAAGATGATCGGCGCGATCACCATCTTGATCAATTTGATGAAGCCGTCGCCCATCGCCTTGATCCAGTCGTTAGTCGCGATGTCTGGGAACAGCCAGCCGAGCAGCCCGCCGAGGACGATGGCGGCTAGCACCTGCACATACAGAACTTTATAGAAAGGCTTCTTTGCGGGCTGGCCCATGGCGTTAGGCGCCGTAGCCGTTAGCGTGCTCACGACTGTCTCCTCGATAGACTCAGATTGAGATTGCGCATTTTCCATGCGAATGCGACGACGCATACCGGAGTACGCCCATTCGCTTTTGCGCTAGATCAATCCAGATGTTGCGCACACGCATGCACTGCATGCAAGCAGAACGGTGTTGATCTACCTCAACACGTTTCTGTGGCCGCGAGAGCTAAACTAATTATTCTTCGCATCGGCAGCGCGCGATCCAATCGGTCCGACCGTGCCGATCTGGGGCTTCAGACAGCAAATCAGGGCGACATTATGAACGTGCGTGCGGAACTCGACACAGAGCAGGCAAATTTACAGTCTTTGCGTGGGTTGGCGCTGTTGCGTGATCCGCTGCTCAATCGGGGAACCGCATTCACCGAGGAAGAACGCGACCGGTTCGGGTTGCGCGGGCTGTTGCCCCCGCACGTGCTCACGATGGCCGAGCAGGCGACCCGCATCATGAGCAACTTGCGCCGGCTGCCGAACGATTTGGAAAAATACGTTGCGCTGAACGCACTTCACGATCGCAACGAGGCGCTGTTCTTCCGCGTCGTCTGCGACAACATCGACGAGATCCAGCCGCTGATCTACACGCCGACGGTGGGGCTCGCCTGCCAGCGTTTTGGACACATTTTCCAGCGCCCGCGCGGGCTATTCATCAGCGCGGCGGACAAGGGCCGGGTCGCGAAGCTTCTGGAGAACTGGCCTTATTCCGCCAAGCTGATCGTCGTCACCGATGGCGAGCGCATCCTCGGGCTCGGCGATCTCGGCGCCAACGGCATGGGCATCCCGGTCGGCAAGCTGTCGCTCTATACCGCGTGCGCCGGCATCGATCCGCATGTCTGTCTGCCGGTCATGCTGGACGTAGGAACCAACAACGAAACGCTGCTGAACGATCCGTATTACATCGGACTGCGCCAGAAGCGCGTGACGGGCGCGGCGTATGACGCGTTCATCGACGAGTTCATTACCGCGGCGCGTGCGCGCTTCCCCAACGTGCTGATCCAGTTCGAGGACTTCGGCAATCATTCGGCCTTCGAACTGCTCAATCGCTACCGCAACAAGATCCCGACCTTCAACGACGACATCCAGGGCACTGCGGCTGTGGCGCTCGCCGGAATGTTCACCGCGCTGCGCGTGACCGGCGGCAAGCTGTCCGAACAGAACATTCTGTTCCTCGGCGCTGGCGAAGCGGCAATCGGCATCGCCGATCTCGTCGTCTCGGCCATGCAGGCGGAAGGCGCGAGCGAGAAAGACGCACGCGGGCGCATCTGGCTCGTCGACTCGCGTGGGCTGGTGGTCAAGGACCGGGCCGGCTTGAACGAGAATAAAAAGCGCTACGCGCATGCGCATCATCAGGTCGACGATTTCCCGACCGCGGTGAAAACGCTGAAACCCACGGCCATCATCGGCGTCGCCGCTGTCGGCGGCACCTTCACACCCGAAGTGTTGCAGACGATGGCGAAAATCAACGAGCGGCCGATCGTGTTCGCGCTGTCGAACCCGACCTCGCAGGCGGAATGCTCGGCGGAAGAGGCGTATCGCCACACGGACGGTCGCGCGCTGTTCGCCTGCGGAAGCCCGTACGATCCGGTAACCCTCGGCTCGCAAACATTCGTGCCGCGGCAGGGCAACAATTCGTACATCTTCCCCGGCGTCGGCCTCGGTGTGATCGCAAGCGCGGCGCAGCTCGTCACCAACGACATGTTCATGGCCGCGGCGAAGACGCTCGCCGGTCTCGTCGACGATGCCGACCTTCGCCAAGGGAGCCTTTATCCTGCCCTGCCGCGCATCCGTGAGGTCTCCGCCGAAATTGCAGCGGCGGTGGCGGACGTGGCATTCGATGCTGGACTCGCGCCGGGCGTCCGGCCCAACAATATGCGTGAAGCCGTCGCCGCGCAGATGTACGATCCGCGCTATTGAAATGGGACGAAACTGAGTGAGATGAGCCGCTCGGCGAGCGGCTAGATCAGCCCTTCCTCGAGCGCCTTGATTTGCAGCGCGAGGTAGCGCGAGTAGATGCGGCATTGCGCGAGGCTGCCGGCGGTGAACCATAGGCCGGCTTGCGCGGTGCGCCGCCACATGTTGCGCAGTTCGCCATTGTCGTCGAAGCCCCAGACCGGGCCGATGCGGTCGGCGATTGTCTCGCCGAGATAGAGCCGTACCGTGTCCTGCTGGTTCTTGTAGCCGGTGGCGAGGACGATCAGATCGGCCGGAACGATACGGCCGTCCTTGAGCCGCGCGCCATGTGCTACGAAACGGTCGATCTCGTCATACTGCATCAGGCCGATCTCGCCCGCGGCGATCAGATCGGAGCAGCCGACGTTGAAGTAATACCCGCCGCCGCGGCGCAGATACATCATCTGGAAGCCGGTCTGGTCCTCACCGAAATGCAGGCGAAATCCGCGCGCGGCGAGCTTTTCCAAAATCGGCTTGTCGATCTCGCTGCTTTTCGCGGTCGAGAGCTGGTAGGAGCGGCGCAGGACGGGATAAGGCATCGATGTCGCAAGCAGGTCGCAGTCGTCGAACGGAATGCCCTCTGTGTAGATCGCGTAGACGCTCTGCGCTTCCTTCAGGCTCACAACATAGGTCTTGCTGCGCTGGATCATGGTGGCGTGCGCTCCATGCGCATGCAGTTCCTGCGCGACGTCGTGGCCGCTGGTGCCGCTGCCGAGCACCAGCACGGTCTTGCCCGCCCATTTCTCCGGCCCGGCGAGACGGCCGGAATGCACGGCGGGTCCGGCGAAATCCTTCAAACCGGGAAGGTCGGGCGTGACCGGAATGCTGCTCACGCCGGTCGCGAAAATGAGATGCCGCGGACGCAGTGTGCGCTCGGTGCGATCGGCGCGGCGCAGGTACAATTCCCACGCGCCGGTCGTATCGTTATAGCGGCCTCCGATCAGCGCTGTGTCGCTCCAGACGTTCAATTCCATCGCGTCGGCGTAAGCTTCGAACCAGTTGGCTAGCATGTCCTTCGGAAGGTAGACCGGCCAGGTCGGCGGAAACGGCATGTAGGGAAGATGATTGACATGCCGTTCGTTGTGCAGCGTTAGTGAGGCATAGCGCGTGCGCCAGTTGTCGCCGATGCGCGCATGCCGGTCGACGATGAGCGTGTCGATGCCGAGCTGGCGCAAGCGCGCGCCGATTGCGAGGCCCGCCTGCCCTGCGCCGATCACCAGCACGGCGGGATCGCGGTCCGCATAAGCAGCGTCCTCGCGACGGCGCTCGAGCCAGCTCTTGCCGCCGAAGTCGCGAGTGTCCTCCTGCGCTTCGGGACGCTTATACGCCTCCTCGTGTCCGCGCAGCTCCTGCAAATTCGTGTTCAGCGTCCAAGCGAGCATGCGGTTCTCGCGATCCGGCACGAGGCGCAGGATTGCGTTCGCGCGGCCGAACGCGGTGTCGAATTCGAGGATCGTCTCGATGCAGTCCGTGCCGGCGCGCGAGACCCAGCGCGGCAGCGTACGCTCCGGCGGAATGATGAAGTTGCACGGTTTCGTGCGCGCGAGCGTGTCGCGCAGCATCACCTCGATCTCGCTGCGGCCGTAATGCGTTCGGATCGTCCAGGTGAAGGCGAGTACGTCGCGCCACATGCCCTCCGGCAGGAACAGCTGCGCCGCTGCCGCCGCGTCCTGCGCCGACAGTGCCGCCGCAAAGCGCGCGAGCCAGTCGGCCGCAATCGACGGCGCGTTGGCTTGCTTGCGCTCGGGCACATTCATCATCGGTCGGGATCGCGCGTTTTTTCCAGCGTCTCTTTTAGCCGGTAGAGCGCTTCCATCGCTTCGCGCGGCGACATGTCGTCCGGATTGAGTGCGACTATCGCAGCGGCAAGCAGTTCGTCGCTTTGCTTATTCAATTCGGCCGACGGCTTGTAAGGTACGGCGAACAGTGGCAGGTCCTCGAAGCCTTTCGGAGCGGCACGGTCCTTCTGCTCGAGCTTTGCAAGCACGATTTTGGCGCGCTCGATCACGCACGGCGGTAACCCGGCAAGCTTCGCCACCTGAATGCCGTAGGAACGATCCGCGGCTCCATCGACGACCTCGTGTAGAAAGACGACGTCGCCTTTCCATTCCTTCACGCGCACCGTCGCGTTGTGCAGCCGGCCGAGCCGGGCCGAAAGCGCGGTCAACTCGTGGAAATGCGTCGCGAACAGCGCGCGGCACGTGTTGACGTCGTGCAGATGCTCGACCGTGGCCCACGCTATCGACAGTCCGTCGAAGGTTGCGGTGCCGCGGCCGATCTCGTCGAGGATCACGAGGGCGCGCTCGCCCGCCTGATTCAATATCGCGGCGGTTTCGACCATCTCGACCATGAAGGTCGAGCGGCCGCGCGCTAGGTCGTCAGCCGCACCGACCCGCGAGAACAGCCGGTCGACGACTCCGACATGCGCGCTCTTGGCCGGGACGAACGAACCCATCTGCGCGAGAATGGCAATGAGCGCGTTCTGCCGCAGGAAGGTCGACTTGCCGGCCATGTTCGGGCCGGTGATCAGCCAGATGCGACCGGCCTCCTGGCCCTCGGGAGGCGACAGTGCGCAGTCGTTCGGCACGAACGGCGTTCCGTCCTTCGACAGCGCCTGCTCGACGACCGGATGACGGCCTCCTTCGACCGTGAAGGCGAGCGAGTTGTCGACCTGCGGGCGCGTATAGTCGCGCTCGATCGCAAGATGCGCGAGGCTCGTCGCCGCGTCGAGTTCGGCCAATGCCTGCGCACAGGCTTTGATCGTATCGCTCGCCTCGACCACGCTAGTGCAGAGCCGGTCGAAGATTTCCAATTCGAGCCCGAGCGCACGCTCGGCGGCGCTCGCGATCTTCGCCTCCAGTTCGCCAAGTTCGGTCGTGGTGAAGCGTATCTGACCGGCGAGAGTCTGGCGATGGATGAAGGTCGCGTTCAGCGGCGCGGTCATCAATTTTTCGCCATGCTGCGCCGTGACGTCGACGAAATAACCGAGTACGTTGTTGTGCCGGATCTTCAGCGCACGGATGCCGGTCTCCTCGGTATAGCGTGCCTGCAGCGCGGCGATCACGCGGCGCGATTCGTCGCGCAGTGCGCGGGTCTCGTCGAGAGCGGGGTCGTAACCTTCCCGGACGAAGCCGCCATCGCGCTTGAGCAGAGGCAGTTCGTCGGCGAGCGCGTCGGTGAGTTCGCAGGCAAGCGCAGGACTTGGAGCAAGGCAGGCGGCGAGCGCACTTGCGATCTCCTGCGGCCATTCCGAGCGGCCGAGCGTGTCCGCAAGGACGCGCGCAGCGATCAGTCCGTCGCGCACGGCGGCGAGGTCGCGCGGTCCGCCGCGTCCGAGCACCAGCCGCGACAGCGCGCGCATGAGGTCGGGTGCGGTTTGCAAGCGCGTACGGGTTTCGGCGCGGATAGCAACGTCACTCGTGAACGCGGCGACCGCATCGAGGCGATGCGCGATCACTGCCGGATCGGTCAACGGTGCGGCGAGACGCTGCGCCAGCAGGCGCGAGCCCGCGGCCGTAACGGTGCGGTCGATGCAGTCGAGCAACGAGCCACGGCGCTCGCCGGATAAGGTGCGCGTCAATTCCAGATTGCCGCGCGTCGCCTGGTCGATCGCCATGCTCGCGCCGAGCCGCTCTCGTGCGGGCGGCGACAGCGGGGGCCGGGCGCCCAATTGCGTGCGCTCGACATATGTGATGGCTGCGGCCGCGGCGGTCAGTTCGAGCCGCGTCAACGTGCCGAACGCCTCGCTAGTCGCGACCGCGAAATACGAGGTGAGCCGCCGCTCGGCGGTGGCCGAATCGAACACGTCGCGCGTGAGCGGCGTCACGGCGGGCAGCGAGCGCCAGAACGGCGCCAGTTCGGGATCGGCATAGAGCGCATCCGAGACGACGATCTCGCCCGGCTCGAGCCGCGCGATCTCGGCTGCGAGCGCGAATCGCGCGCATTCGCAGATTCGAAATTCGCCGGTCGAGATGTCAATCCAGGCCAGCGCAAAGCGCAAATCCTCGCCGACGGAGGACAGACGCGCGCGTGCGATCGCCAAGAGATAATTGTTGCGTTTTGCGTCGAGCAGCGAATCTTCGGTGATCGTGCCGCGCGTGACCAGGCGCACGACGTCGCGCCGCACGACGCTCTTCGATCCGCGCTTCCTCGCCTCGGCCGGATCTTCCAATTGCTCGCACACGGCGACGCGATGGCCGAGGGCGATGAGGCGGTGCAGATATTCGTCGGCGCGATGGATCGGCACGCCGCACATCGGAATATCCTGGCCTTGATGCTTGCCGCGCTTGGTCAGCACGATGCCGAGCGCACGCGAGGCGACTTCCGCGTCCTCGAAGAACAATTCGTAGAAGTCGCCCATCCGGTAGAACAGCAGGCAGTCCGGGTTCGCCGCCTTGATCTCGATGTACTGTTCCATCACCGGGGTGACGCGGCCGGTGTCGCGCGCCGACGGTTGGTCGGGCGGCGGCGCTTCGTGTTCGTTGAAACCGTGCGTCAGGGCCATGTCGGAACGTTAGCAAACAGACGCCGGCAATAACACCGCTGGACGCTGTCCATCCACGCTGTCCCCGCTCACAAAAAAGAAATGGCCGGGACAAGCCCGGCCATGACGAAGAACTGGGCCCCCCGCTTTCACGGGGGACGACGGCATTAAGTTCGCCTTACTTCACCAGCTTCACGCCGGTCATGCGCTCCAGGTTGCCGTGCCAGACCTTGTCCTTGTCGGCCTTCGGCATGTCGCGCTCCTCGATCAGGCGCAGCGTGTCGCGCGTGTACATCGTGCCCTTCTCGGGATCGAACGGGCAGTCGGAGGCGAACACGATCTTGTCGAGGTCGTAGAAGTCGAAGCCCGCGTCCATCGCCGGCTTGGCCGAGAAAGTGGCGGTGTCGGCGTAAAAGGTATGCTTGAAGTAATCAAGCGGACGCTTTTTCAATTGCTTGAGCAGCACACCATAATCCTCGTCCGACGTGCGCGCGCCGAGCTGGTCCCAACCGGGACCGATGCGGCCTTCCAACATCGGCACGACACCGCCGAAGTGGTGCACGATGATCTTGAGATTCGGGTACTTGTCGAGGATGCGCGAGAATACGAGCCGCGCCATTGCCGCCCCCGTTTCGTAGGACCAGCCAAGCGCCCACCAGATTTCATATTTCGATTTCGTCTCGCTCTGGTAATCGGCGAAGTTCGCGCCGCGCGCTGGGTGCAGCCAGATCGGCTTGCCGGACTTGTTCATGAACTCGAAGAACGGCTCGAATGCCGGATCGTCGAGTGGCTTGCCGGCAACGTTGGTGTAGATCTGTATGCCGAGCGCGCCGTTCTTGAGCGCGCGTTCGGCCTCGCGCACGCCGGCATCCGGCGCGCCGAGCGCGCCCTGTCCGACCCAGCCGGGGAAATGGCCGCGGTGCTTCTCGATGATCTCCACGAATTCGTCGTTGATCAGCTTCGCGTTTTCTTCGATCTCGGCCGGCTTGCCTTTCGCCAGGTTCTCCAGCGGCGGCATCGGATAGGAGAGGATCTGCGCATAGTCCTTGAACGTGTCGGCGACCCGGCGACGCTCATCCAGATCGTGGATGCAGGGGACCTCGCGCATGCGCTTGCCGATGTCCGGATAACCGCTATCGACGAGCTTCTTGAAAATCCGGCTCGGCAGAAAATGGGTATAGGCATCGATACGCATGGGTTTCTCCGTGGGTGACTTGGGTTTCCTCCTGTCACAGGCTTCCCGATCCGTTCCGGACGGGTCACGACAAAAGGTAGGCGTCGGTCGAGTTAGTACGGCGTAATCACATTGAGCAGCGCTTGGCGCTTCTCCTTCACAACCGCATCGCGGGCACGCGCAAGCGCGTCCGGCAGATCGGCCGGCTTTTCGACGCGCTCGGCATGCGCGCCCTGCGCGCGCGCGATCTCGTCGTAGGCGGGCGCCGGATCGAGATCGGCGAAGCTGCGGCCATCGTTCTCGCCGGCGGCGCCTTCCTTGAACATCGAGAGCGTCGCGCGGCGCACTGCGCCGTAGCGGCTGTTGTTGAACACGATGGCGAGAATCGGCAGACCGTATTTGCTCGACACCCAATGGCCGACCATTGGATTGCCGAACATGTAGGCACCGTCGCCGAGTGTGGCGACTAGGAGCTTGTCCGGTGCAGCGAGCTTTGCGCCAAGCGCGGCGCCAAAGCCCCAGCCGAGCCCGCCGGCGGGCCCGAGCGCATAGAGCGTGCCCGGCTTTTCGCGCGTGCAGTGATCCGCGCGCAGCGGATATTCGTTGAAGATGATCGCGTCCTCGCCGACGCACTCGCCGATGCAGCGCGACAGGTACTCCGGCGAAATGTGCTCGCCCGCGCTCGCGTCTTTCGCCAGTTGCGCACGGCGATTTCGCATGCGCTCGGCCAACCTTCCGCGCCGCGCTGTGATGTTCGCCATTTGGAGCCGCTGCTCGACTGCGGCGCTCAGGGCTGACAGCGCGTTTACCACGCCGGCCTGCACCGCAAGGTCACTCGGGAATGAGCGCATCGGATAGCGCACGTAGAACGGATCCTCGCCGACATGCGCGATGCGCACGCTTGCGCTCGGCGCTTGCAACTGTGGAATCCACGGCACGTCCGACTCGATCACAATGATCAGATCGGCATCGGCCAGCAGCGTGCCGGGCTCGTAGCCGAAATGCATCGGATGGCTAGACGGCAGGCACACCGAGCGCGGATTGTGCGTTACGACCGGAATTGCGCAGCGCTCGGCGAGATGCGCGAGCACCGGCACGGCCTCGCTCGGCAGCGTCGAGGTGATAATCAGCGGGCGCTCGGCAGTCGCCAGCCATTCGGCGAGCGTCGCGATCGTCTTCGGATCGGGATGCGCGGCAGCTGCTATCGGGCGCCGCTTCACCGGCGCCATTGGGTCGGGCATCGACTGTGCGAGAGGCTCGCGCGGCAGAACGAGATAAACGGGACCGCGCGGATGCGCCATGCTCACTTCATGCGCGCGCGCCACGGCATCGACGACCTGACTGCCGTTTCGCAGTTCGTAATCCCATTTGACCAGTTCGCGCAGCATGCCAGCCTGGTCGAACATCTCCTGCGCCCAATGGATGGGTCGCGAGCGCGAGCCGAACGAGCCTTTTTCCGTGATCGGCGTGCGGCCGGCAGCGAGGATCAGCGGAATGCGGTCGCGAGAAAGATTCGTCAGATTGTTGAGCGTATTCGCGGTGCCAACATTGACGTGCACCATCACCGCCTGCGGATGGCCGGTCATCAGATAGGCGCCGTGCGCCATCGCGACCGCGAGGTTCTCGTGAGGTACGAGCACTGGCTGCGGCACCTTCGCGTTCGTCTTCTTCGCCCGCGCATAGGCTTCGACGATCGGCGGGAAGTCGGTGCCCGGGTTCGCGAAGAAGTAGCCCGTGCCGTGATCCGCTAGCGCGCGCAGGAAAGCTTCGGCGGCCAGCATCGGCCGTTGTGTGGTGGGCTGCAGCGCCATTCGTTTCCCCCAGAAAATGCCTCGGAACTCGGGCCGGTTGTTTTGCGGTCTGTTTACGGGATGACCGCGGGACTGACAACGGAGTGGCGCGCGGCCTACTCCGCCGCCTCCATCATGGGCGCACGGGACTCGATTTCGGCGAAGCAGCGGCCAAGGCTCTCGCCGTCGGGATCGGCAAGCGCCGCCGTCCGCGCGCTGGCGATCGCATCGACCGCGCGGGGGAGATCGAGCGATCCCTGCAGCGCCGGGCGGATCACGCGCGCATCAATCGCTGCGTAGTTCTTCAAGCCTCGCGCATGCGTATCGCCGTAGCCCTTGATCAGCCGCGCGCACTCGGCGACTTCCAGCGCGAGTTCGCCGGCACGTGCGGCCGCTTCACGCACCAGCCGCAGCCAGCTTTCGATCTGCGCCTGCTCGTCCTTATAGCGGATGCCGTAAGGCCGCAGGCGGCGCAGCTTCGCGAGCGCGAGGAAACGCAGATAGCCGGAGACCGACGTCGTCTGGATCTGCATGCCGAAGTAGAGGCGGCCAAGCCAGCCTTTCTTCTCCGCAATGCGCAGGATCGGACGCGCGAGCACAGGCGGCAGCAATTGCGTGAGCTCTTCGATGCCGGGCTTGAGGAAGTCATGCACGAAGAACGGCTCGTCCCCGACGCCAAGCTCCTCGCGCGCGATGCGCGCAAGCCGCTCAGGCGCGACTTTCGCCTCCGCCACGCGGACCACGTCTTCGAACGACATGCGCAGGGCGAGATGGCGCGCGACTTCGCGCAGCAGCCTGCCTTGCATTCCGGCGCGCGCGTCGGCCTCAGCGATCGGCTTGAGGCGAGCGAGATAGAGGCGCGCGTATTCCGCATTTTGATATGCGGCAAGCCGGCACACGCCTTCGAGCGCGATGTCGCGAGCGGGCTCCGAAATCGCCCGCGCAACTTCTTGTTCCAGGGCGGCGAGCGTCGCGGCCGCGCGCGATGGCGGCCTGGGCGGCTGTGCAGGGGCGACATTCGCGCGCGCGCTGTCGAGCCCAGCGCGGAAGCCGCGCAGATTCGTTTCAACGGCTTTGCCGTCGGCGCGGATGGCCGCTTCGAGTTGCGCGGGCGAGAGCGGCAGCCGGTCGGACGCCGCCATCGCGCCGAGCATCACCGCGCTCACCACCGAGCCGCTTTCTTTTGCGAGCGCGGCCATGTCCAGGAAGATCGTGTCCTGCGCGTGCGCGGTCACAGCCTCGACCAAGCGATTGGAATCCAGCCGCCCATCGCCCATCGCGATCTTTTCGTCCATGGCATAGGCGCGGCTGGTCGAGGCGATCACTTGCGTGCGCTCCGGCGTGACGAAGCCAGCGGCAACGGTACGCCCGGCTTCGAGCAGTTCGCTTGCGACCGCCAGATCGATGTCGCCCACGCCGGGCGCGAGCGCGAGCACGGGCCGCTTGCCCTCCAGGTCGCGCGCGGGCGTCGGCAGGATCTCGATGTAATAGGTCGTCGCCCCGGTGCGCTGCGCGACTCCGGGGATCGAGGTCGACTGTACGGGGAAGCCCACTTCGGCTGCTGCGCTGACGATCCAATCGGTTAGTACACCGCCGCCTTCGCCGCCGAGGGCGGCAATCAAAATTTTGATTGGAGTTTGCGACCCCTCCCGCTGGATGGGGAATTCCGCTCTCTCTTTTGGGGTTAGGTCGGGGGTGGGGGTAGCTGAGCTGCTTTCCGAAGCCCCCCAACCCCGACCGCCTTCGGCGGTCGACCCTCCCCACAAGGGGGAGGGTGAAAGCCACCCGATCGCGCGCTGCCTGAACTTGTGCAATTCGCGATCCCAGCGCGTCGGATTACGCACGATCTCGGCGCGATAGAACGACGGGCACAGCACGGCCGCATGCGCAACCTCGCCGCACAATCCGCAGCCGACGCAGGACTCGATCACGGTCGTGACCGGGTCGGTGCGCAGCGGGTCGGACGATGGCTTCACCGTCAGCGACGGGCAGCCGGAGAGGCGGATGCAGGAATGATCGCCGGTGCAGATCTCCTCATCGACGCCGTAGCGCACGCGCGTGACGCGCTTGCCCTGTTTCAATTTCTCGGCATCTTCCACGCGCACGCGGCGCTGCCGCGCAAGCTGGCACTCGCCGTCGGCGATGATAACCTTCAGGCCACGCTCGACGGTCTGCATCGCCTCTTTCAGCGTTGAGGCCATCGTGCTCACGCTGTAGCTGCGCACGGTGCGCAGCCATTTGACGCCCATCGCGCGCAACGTCGTCTCGATGTCCATGCCCGGCGCGTCGCCCGACGGGCTCGCCTTGCTCGACGGCATGAACTGCTGGCCGGTCGCGGACGTGTAGCCGTTCTGCATGATGACGAGTACGCCGTCGCCTTTGTTGAACAGACTCGACGCCACGCCGGTGATCAGCCCGTTGTGCCAGAAGCCGCCGTCGCCCATCACCGCGATCGGCCGCTTCTGCATGTTCGGCCCGACGGCGGCGGCGCTGGCGAGCGACATGCCATAGCCGAGGATCGAATTGCCCATCGAGAACGGCGCGAAGGTCGCGAATGAATGGCAGCCGATGTCGGCGCTGATGTGCGCAGGTCCGAGCTCCCGCTGCATCAATTTTAGCGCGGAGAACACCGGTCGCTCGGGACAGCCGGTGCAGAAAGCGGGCGGACGCGGCGGCAGCGAGCCGAGCGCCGCTGCGGCTTTCTGTTTGTGCGCGGTCAGTTTGCGCGCGTGCCCCGCAACGGCATCGGCATCGATGCCCGGAGGTCGCGTCGCCTGCAGGAAGGCGGCGAGGCCTTCGAGCAGGACGTCGGACGTATATTCGCCGGCCTTCGGCAGCGGCCCTTTGCCGTAGATATGCGTCTGGACGTCGGCGCGGCGCAGTTCGACGTTAATCGCCTGCTCGATGTAATCGGGATAGCTCTCCTCGACCACGAGCACGGCGCGCTTGCCAGCGCAGAACTCGGTGATCTCCTCCGGCACCAGCGGATAGACCACGTTCAGCACCAGCATCGGAATGCGCGTGGCGCCGAACGCGTCGGCAAGCCCGATGCGCTCGAGCGCACGCAGCACGCCGTTGCTCAAGCCGCCCATCACGACGATGCCGACATCGGACAGATCGCCGGCCATCGTCTCGTTCAGCTTGTGCTCGCGGATGAATGCGCGCGCGGTCGGCATGCGCTGCTCGACCTTGAGCTTTTCTTGGATGAACGTAACGGGCGGATGCGAGAGCCGCGCGTAGTTGAACCGCGCCGGATTTTGCAGCTTGTCGAGTCCGCGCCCTTTCTTGTTCGTCTTGGCCAGGAACTCACCGGTGGCGTGGCAGGCGCGGATGCGCAATTCCAGCATCACCGGCGCATTGCTCGCTTCGGACAGCTCAAAGCCTTTCTCCACCATACGCACGATGGTCGGCAGGTCCGGGCGCGGATCGATCAGCCACATGCCGCACTTGAGCGCGTAGGCGTAAGAGCGCTCCTGGATAACGCTCGCACCTTCGCCGTAGTCCTCGCCGAGTACGATCAGCGCGCCGCCGATCACGCCGGGCGAAGCCAGATTTGATAGGGCATCGGCGGCGACGTTCGTGCCGACGATCGACTTCCAGGTCACCGCGCCGCGCAAGGGATAATTGATCGATGCACCGAGCATCGCCGCGGCGCTCGCCTCGTTGGTGCAGGTCTCGACGTGCACGCCGAGGTCGGCCAGGATGTCCCGCGCTTCGACGAGAACGTCGAGCAGATGCGACACCGGCGCGCCCTGATAGCCGCCGACGTAAGACACGCCCGACTGCAGCAGCGCCTTGGTGACCGCGAGGATACCTTCGCCGCGGAAGACATCACCGTCGCCGAGGTTCAGCGCCTGCACTTCCTTTTTGAACGAACGTTCCATCGGAGGCCCAATTAGTTTGAGGCCAAACTATATCAGATCGACGCTACATATGCGAGGGCAGCCAAAGCGCGATGATCGGGAAACTGATCAGGATCAGGAGCCGAATCAGGTCTGTGATGATGAACGGCAGCACGCCTTTGAAAATCGTGGTGAAGCTCACGTCCTGCACGACGCTCTTGATGACGAACACGATCATCCCGACGGGCGGGTGGATGAGCCCGAGTTCCACCGTCATCACGATGATGACCCCGAACCAGATCGGGTCGAAGCCGAGATGCGTGACGACGGGGAAGATGATCGGCACTGTCAGGATCACCATAGCGAGTGAATCCATCAGGCAGCCGAGCACGAGATACATCAGCATGATCAGCGCCAGTACGCCGTATCGGCCGACGCCGAGTCCGGTCAGAAACTCGGTCACCTTCTGCGGCGTCTGCGTGACGGTGAGGAAATAGCCGAACAGCAGCGCCCCGATCAGCACGGTGAACACGGCGGCGGCCGTGCGGGTCGCCTGCAGCAGCGAGCGGCGGATTTCCTTGCCGTCTAGTCGTCCACGCAGCACGCCGATCAAAAACGCGCCACCCGCGCCCATGCCGCCTGCTTCCGTCGGCGTGAACAGCCCGCCATAGAGCCCGCCGATCACGAACACGAACAGCAAGAGCATCGCCCAGATGTTGCGCAGGCCGTCGAGCCGCTCCTTCCAATCGTGCACCGGCGTGCGCGGGAGAAAATCGGGTTTGACTAAGCCGATGATCACGACCGTGCAGATGTACATCGAGGCGGCGAGCAGCCCGGGTAGGATGCCGGCGATAAACAATTTGCCGATGTCCTGCTCGGTGATGATCCCATAGACGGCGAGCACTGTGGACGGCGGCAGCATCGCGCCGAGCGTGCCGCCTGCGGCGATGACGCCGGTGGCGAAGCTTTGGGGATAGCCGTAGCGGCGCATTTCCGGATAGGCGACGGTCGAAAATGTCGCCGCCGTCGCGACGGATGAGCCGGAGATCGCGGCAAAGCCGCCGCAGGCCGCGATGGTCGCGATGCCCAGGCCCCCGCGCAGGTGCCCGAGGAAGCTGTTGGCAGCACGAAACAGCTCACGGCTCATGCCCGAGTTCGACACAAACGCGCCCATCAGCAGGAACATCGGGATGACGCCGAACGTGTAGTCGGTGACCGTGCGCATGGAGGTCTGGCCGACCATCTTCAAGGCCGGATAGCCGCCGACGACGTAGCCGAAGCCGGTGACGCCGACGAGCCCCATCGCCATGCCGATCGGCACGCGCAGCAGCATCATCGCGAACAGCGCGGCAAAGCCGATGATGGCGACGGCGTCTGTGCTCATCGCCTATTCCACCGCCTTGATTTGATATCCGCCGCCTTCCATCAATTCGGGATGGAAGATGAGCCGATATGTGCGGATCGCGATGAGCAGCACAGCGGAGACGTCGCCCGCCCAGGCGATGGCGAAGAACGGCCATGTCGGCAGCCGCAGGTCGAAGGTCAGCACGTTGTCGTAATAAGTGCCGCGCACCTTGTCGAATAAGGTGTAGGTCTGCACGGTGACGACGAACAGCAGCACCAAGGTCGCGAACACGTCGATGACACGCTGCCAGCGCGGGGTCGCATTGCTCCAGACGAGATCGACGGTGATGTGCGTACCACGATAGGAGGTCGCCGCGATCCCCCAGAAGATCAAAATGCCGAGCAGCAGCCGTCCAAAATCGTAGGCGTCCGGGATCTGCACACTGAAGAAATAGCGCAGCAGGACCGAGATGAAGATGTCGGCCGCGACGATTCCGACAAAGAACGCGGCTATCAGCTCGATGCCGTTGATGAAACGGTCCATCAGATTGTGCTGGCGCGGCCGGCCGGTCCCGCCGGCGACACGGCGGGCGACCTCTTCCTCGCTCAACACACGTTCGCGCATGCGCATTCCGGACGTGAAGCGCATCGGGCGCGCGACGGCGCCCGATGCGAAGGAAAACCGCCGATCAGTAATTCGACTTGAACTTGACCAACTCGGCTTCCAGTTCCTTCATCGCCTCGGCCGGGTCTACACCCGCCTTCTTCACATTGTCGGCCCAAGCCTTGTGCAGCGGCTCGGCGGCCTTCTTCCATTCGGCGACCTGGTCGGGCGTGAGCTCGTACACTTCCTGGCCCGGCTCGGCCTTGATCTTCGCGATGCCGCCGTGTTCGAAATCGGCCCATGGCGCGGCGACGCGCAGCGCCCATTCATTGGTGCAGTGATCGTCGATGACCTTCTTCTGCTTCGCCGACATCTGGTCGTAGGTGTTCTTGTTGAACACCAGCGCGAAGGTGGTCACGTAGAGCGGCACCTCCATGTGATACTTGGTGACCTTGTCGATGCCGAACAGCGGTACTGAACCCCACGGGAAGGTCACCGCGTCGGCGACACCCTTATCCAGAATGTCGCGCACTTCCGGCGCGCTCGACTGCACGTTGGTGCCGCCGAGTTGCGTCACCAACGTCGCCATCGTCGCGTGCGCGGGCCTGATCTTCATCCCCTTCACGTCGGAGGGCAGCACGATCTTCCTGGCTTTCGAATGGAACGAGCCGGGATCGTGCACAAATGCGAGGCAGAACTTGACGTCCTTCATCTCCCGTGCGGCGTATTTGCGATACCAGGCATCGAGCGCCTGCGAGCCGCCTTTCCCGTTGGCGATCAGAAACGGCAGTTCGCCGGCCGCGATGATCGGAAAGCGGCCGGGCTGGTAGCCGGGATTGATGTAAGTGAGGTCGGCAATCCCGTCGCGCGCCATGTCGTAATGGTCGAACGCCTTGCCGAGCTGCTGCGCGGGGTAGACCTTGTAATGGATCGTGCCGCCGGAATCCTTTTCGACCGACGCGCCCCAATCCTCCAGCGCCTTCTGCAGCGGATGCGACGGCGGTACCCAATGCGAAATTTTCAGATCGAAGGTCTTCTCCTGCGCAAGCGCGCTGCCGCTAAGTGCGAGCGTTGCGGCGAAAATCGCAGTCGCAAGGTGTTTCTTCATGGCGTCCTCCGGTGGGCTGGGCTTGTCGCGCCAAGTCCTTGCGCATCATTTGAGCCGAACGAGCGTGCGGTTGTAAAGGCTATCGTTTGGGATCAAACTAAACGGCGGACGGACAAGTGAGGGCGAGGCGCGCATTGGCAGAGACGAACGGGAAATCGTCGCGGCGGCGTCGGCATTCCGGCGCCGAATCGCCGGCGACCGATTTCGGGCCGCTCGCCGGCTGGATCGGTTTCAATTTGCGCATAGCGCAGGAGTCCGCCTTTCAGGCTTTCTCCCGCCGCTCGCAGGAGATCGGCGAGAGCCCCGGCCGCTTTGCCACGCTGACGCTGATCCATCGCAATCCCGGCATCAGTCAAACCGAACTGGGTCAGGCGAGCGGGCGCGACAAATCGAGCATTACGCCGGTCGTCGAAGACCTGGTCCGGCGCGGGCTGGTGGAACGGCAGAGGACCGACAGCGACAAGCGCGCCTACCGGCTCTCACTGACGCCGCAGGGCAAGAAGGTGCTGGCCTCGCTGATGCGCTGCGCGCGGCGGCACGAGCGTGTGCTGGACGACATTATCGGTGCGCGAGACCGCAAGCGTTTTCTGGAAATCTGCCGCAAGATCGCCACGCAGGTGGAGTGAGCGGGGGGCGTCTGGGCTAGGCGAATTTTTGCAGCACCGCGTTGGGCACTGGGTGCGACTTGAGCTTTCCGTGCGCATCACGCAGCGTCCAAACGCGCTTTTCGTTGCCTTCGGCGCAGAGTTCGCCTTTCAGCGAGAGCCGGTGCGTGACGTCGAAGCTCGAGCGCCCGAAGCTGATTGTGCTTTCGACCCTGACTTCGTCGCCAAAGCGGGTAGGCCGCAGGAACCGCGCCTGCGTACGCACCAGCGGAAAACCCGAGAAGGGCAGCGTCTTGAACATCTCGAACTTGCTCATGCCCAGCGCCGTTTCGAACAGCAGCGCGGTCGAGGCATCAAAGATGTGGAAGTAGCGCGGGTAGAAGATGATCCCTGCGGGGTCGCAGTCGCCCCACTCGATGCGAACGGTCCGGGTGTTGGTGAACTTCATACCCGCTCTTAGCCGTTTTCGACGCGCCGGGCCAACCAGACCGAATGCAAGCCGCACTCCGGATCTTCCATCTTTTCAGCCACGCACTCGAAACCATTCTCCGCAAAGAGCGCTCGATATTCGTCCGGCGAAAGGGACGCGTGATACAGCGGCTCTCCGCGAAATCTGCCGATGGCTTCGCCGTGCTGCGTCCCGCTGGTGAACAGCAGCGGAGCGCCCGGTTTGGCGTGTGCGCGGAAGATGGGAAACATCTGCCGCTGGTCGTCGTAACTAAGGTGGAAGAAGCTGTCCCACGCCATCACGCCGTCGACGGTCCGTCCGAGCGACAGTGCGCGCATGTCGGCGACGATCCATTCGCGTTCCGGGAAGTTGCCTTGCGCAAGCGAGATCATCGTGGGCGAGGAATCGACGCCACAGATATCGAAGCCCTGCGCGAGCAGATAGGCGGCCATGGGTTTGCCCGGACCGCACCCAAGATCGAGAACTGTGCCGCGAGGCTTGATCAGCGCACAGAAACGGTCGAGCCACGCTTGTTCGATGAATACTGGTTGGCGGCTACGGTCGCTCACCCATTCGTGCGCGCGGCGCTCGTAGAGATCGATGATCTTATCGGCCGCCGAGTTCATCCGATGGGATCAGCGCGGCGCCATGCGCAGCGCGCCGTCGAGCCGGATCACTTCGCCATTGAGATAGCCGTTGTGGATGCAGTGCAGCACGAGCGCAGCGAATTCGCGCGGCTCACCCAGCCGCTTCGGGAACGGCACCGACGCGCCGAGCGAATCCTGCGCCTCCTGCGGCAGCGCGCGCAGCATTGGCGTCCCGAAAATGCCGGGCGCGATGGCGAGCACGCGGATGCCGAACGGCGCAAATTCGCGCGCGGCGGGAAGGGTCAGTGCGGCGATACCGCCTTTCGACGACGAATAAGCGGCTTGTCCGATCTGGCCCTCGAACGCGGCCACCGAGGCGGTCGACACGATCACGCCGCGGTCTCCGTCGGGCAGCGGCTGAAGCTGCTGCATGGCGGCGGCGACGAGCCGCATCATGTTGAAGGTGCCGATCAGGTTGATGCGGATCACGCGCTCATAGTCGGCGAGTGGCATCGGTCCTTCGCGCCCGACGATGCGCTTGGCCGGTCCAACCCCTGCGCAGTTGACCAGCACGCGCGCGGGGCCGTGTGACTGCGCTGCCTTCGCGACCGCCGCTTCGCCGCTTCCTGCATCAGCCACGTCGCAAGCGACGGCAACGCCGCTGATCTCGCGCGCGAGGTCGGACGCGGCCTTCCCGTTGATGTCGAGAACGGCGACGCGTGCCCCCGCCGCGGCAAGCGCGCGTGCGGTCGCCGCGCCGAGGCCCGATGCGCCGCCGGTAACGATCGCGGCCTGCCCTTTGATTTCCATGCTGCCCCTCCTGAACTCAGACGCCTGCTGTAATGATGCGCGCTGACCGCTCCGCCGCATAGAGCTCGTCCACAAGTGCCGCGCGGTTCGCAAGCACGGCGCGCTGGTTGATCGAGCCTTTGTCGGTCATTTCACCCTTGTCCATCGAGGCGGGCTCAGGCATCAGGATCAGCCGCAGAATGCGGGTTGACGTGCCGGAGCTTCCGGCGAGCAGACCTCGCAGCAGTTCGGCGCATGTCTCGCGCACACGCGGTGCCACAAGCACATCGGTTGCGGCTGCTTCCGCCGGCAGGCCAGCCTGTTTGCGGCAGGCTTCGATGTCAGGGAAGACCAACGCGCAGACTTCGTCACGGTCGGGCCCGGCGAACACGACATCGCGCGCGAACGGCGCGAAGTGGTCGAGGAAGCGCGCACGCAGCGGTCCGACGCTGACCCAGGTGCCGGTCGAGAGTTTGAAATCCTCGGCGATGCGGCCATCGAACAGCAGGCCTTGTTCCGGCGCCGCGGGATCGGCGAACTTCAGCGCGTCGCCGATCTTATAGAATCCTTCTTCATCGAAGGCGTCGCGCGTGAGGTGCTCGGCGCGCCAGTAGCCGGGCGTGATGTGGGGCCCGCGGAGGCGCGCTTCAAGTTTTCCTTCACTCGGGACGAGTTTCAATTCGACGCCGGGCGCGGGCAGACCGATATTGCCCGCCTTGTCGAAATCCCAGGTACAGGCGAGCGCGAGCGGCGAGGTCTCGGTCGAACCGATCGACGAAACGAGGATGATGCGTTCGCCGGTCGCGGCAACCGAGAGATCTCGGAGGTCGTCCCACGTCGTCTGGTTCAGCCCGGCGCCGGCATAAAACAGCACCTTCAGCCGGCTGAAGAAATTGCGCCGCAGCTCCGCATCGGCGCGCAGATGCGGCACCAGCGCTTCATATCCTTTCGGCACGTTGAAATAGATCGTCGGCGCGATCTCGCGCAGATTGCGCACGGTCTTCGGCACGCCGGGCGGCGTCGGGTTCCCGTCGTCGATGTAAAGCGAGCCGCCGTGCGTCAGCACCATATTGAAATTGTGGTTGGCGCCGAAGGTGTGGCTCCACGGCAGCCAGTCGAGCACGACCGGCGGTTCCTCGTCGAGAAAACGGAAGCCAGCATAGAGCATCGCTTGGTTCGAGCAGAGCATGCGGTGCGTATTGATCACCGCTTTCGGATGACCGGTCGAGCCGGAGGTGAACAGGAATTTGGCGATCGTGTCGGGCGTGACGGCCGCGTGCGCCGCCGCGACCCCGGCGGGGTCCTCCGCTCCGATGAGGTCTGTTAACGCCGTTGTCTTGTGGCTCGGTGGCGCATTGCGCGTTACCACGACTTCGGTGCTTTGGGGAACGACGGCCTCGATCGCGCGCGCGAACATCGCGCCGTCATTGGCGAACACCAGCCCCGGCGTAACGACGTCGAGGATCGCGCGCAACTTGCCGAAGTCGTTCGACAGCAGCGAATAGGCCGTCGACACTGACGTGTAGGGGACGCCAATGGTCATCGCAGCGAGCCCAAGCAAGGCGTGCTCGATGTCGTTGCCCGACAGGATCGCGATCGGCCGCTCGGGCGACAACTCGCGCCGCAAGAGCGCGGCGGCGATGCGCGCCACCGCATCGCGCACCTGCGCATAAGTCATGCGCCGCCAATCGCCGTCAGGATCGCGATGCGCAAGAAAGACGCCGTCGGGCGCTTTCTCCGCCCAACGCGCCAACGCATCCGTGACGCGCGCGTCGTAAGCCGGCAGCGGTGTTTTCGCGCGGATCAAGATGGTGCCGTCGGCGCGGCGTTCGAGCTCGGGCTGCGGCATCCCGAGCCGCACCCGACGTAAGGGTGCGGATCGGGCCTTCTCGGCAGACGCGGGCATCTCGTTTCCTCTAGTCGCGCGTCACCTTGGGCGCGCGTTTTTCTAAAAAATCCTTCAGCCGATTTTTCGCTTCGGGATCCGCCTGCGCAATGGAAGACATCAAGGCCTCGACCGCGAATCCGCTCTGCGGCGCCATCTCGGCGATCCGCGGTAGCGCGTGCATGACCGCGAAATTCGTCAGCGCCGCGTTTTTGGCGATGCCCTTGGCGAGCTCCAAACCTTTCGCGAAACCCTGGCCGGATTCAACGAGATAGGTCGTGAGCCCCATCGCCAGGCCATCTTCGGCCGAATAGGTGCGGCCGGTCAGCATCATGTCCATCATCCGAGCGACGCCGATCAGCCGCGGCAATCGCACCGAGCCGCCGCCGCCGACATAGATGCCGCGACTGCCTTCCGGCAGCGCGTAATAGGCCGAGCGTTCGGCCACACGTAAGTGTGCGGACGCAGCAAGTTCGAGCCCGCCGCCAACGACCGCGCCATGCAGCACCGCGACGACAGGCACGCGGCCGTATTGGATTTTTTCGAACGCGCGATGCCACAATCGCGAATGTTCGATGCCCTGCCGGATATCGGGCTCCTGCAGTTCGGAGAGATCGAGTCCGGCGGAGAAGTGATCGCCCTCGCCGCAAAGGAGCACCGCGCGTATTTCGTCCGGCACGGTGCCGAAGAACGTTTCGATGCCGTGCACGGTCGTATCGTCCAGCGCATTGCGCTTTTCCGGACGGTTCAGCCGCAGGATAGCGACGTCGTCATCGAGCTCGGCAGCGAGTGTAGGCGGCAACGAAATGCGGCTCGGTCGATTGCGTGAACTCACATCTATTTCCTCAAAGCGCCCCAGGCGGCGTTCTCTATTTTCGCGTCCGGAGCAGTGTTACGCAACGAACTCAGTTCTTCTTCACCAGCGGGCATCCGCCTTCCGCCAGCGGACGGAAAGCCTTCTCGGCCGGAATGGTTGCAGCGATCTTGAACACGTCCCACTCGCTTTTCGACTCCGCCGGGCTTTTCACCTGCAAGAGGTACATCGGATGCATGTGGCGGCCGTCTTCGCGGATCGTACCCTTGCCGAACACCGGATCGTCCGTCGGCATGCTCTTCATCGCCGCCACGACCACTTTGCCGTCCGTGGATGAATCGACCTTGTCGACCGCCTTGAGATAATGCAGCACCGCCGAATAGACACCGGCCTGCATATGGTTCGGCATCATCTTTTTCGGATGCCGTTCCTGGTAGCGCTTTGACCATGCGCGCGTCTGGTCGTTCATGTCCCAGTACCAGCCGTTGAGTGCGAGCAGCCCCTGCGCAGTCTTAAGCCCCAGGGCCGGGACGCCTTGCAAGTCAAAGATCAGCGCGACGATTTTTTGGTTTGCTCCGACATCGAAATCCGCCGCCTGCTTGATCGCGTTGACGGTGTCGCCGCCTGCATTCGCGAACGCGACGACGTCGGCCTTCGAGGCCTGCGCCTGCAGGATGAAGGAGGAGAAATCCGGCGTGCCAAGTGGATGGCGAACGCTACCCCGGATCGTGCCCCCGCTGCGCGTGACTTCGTCGCTCGCCTGCTTCTCCAAATCGTGCCCGAAGGCGTAGTCGGCAGTGACGAAGAACCAGGACTTGCTGCCGGCGTCCAGAACGCCGCGCGCGAGCGCGTGCCCGTTCGCCCAGGTGTCGTAGGTCCAGTGCACAAAATTCGGCGAACATTTTGCGCCGGTGAGCGCCGCAGTGCCCGCTCCCGAGCCGATGGCGACCTTGTTCTTCTCCGTAGCGATGTCGCTGACCGCGAGTGCGACTGCCGAGTTGGGTAGGTCGACCAGCACGTCCACGCCCTCTGTGTCGATCCAGCGGCGCGCAATGGCGGATCCCACATCCGGCTTGTTCTGATGATCGGCCGAGAGAACCTCGACCTTGCGTTTCGAGGTCTTTGCAAAATCCTCGACCGCCATCTGCGCGGCGAGAACTGAGCCGGGACCCTGGAAATCGGCATAGACGCTGGACATGTCGTTCAGCACGCCGATGCGGACGGTGCCGTTCATTTCCGCGAAAGCCGGCGGCGCCGTCACGACAAGCAGAAGCGCGGCCAGCTTGACCGTTTTCAGCATGACGTCCTCCCATCCGTGGCGGAGTTCTTGAAATTTCACCCGCCTGTGGCAAATGTTGTCAGCGACAACAATCTGGGTCAAGCGGCCCAACCGGGGCTGGCGTGAGGCGAGACGGGCGCACGAAAACCGAACGGACGAAAGCGCCGAATGCGGAATCCGATGCAGGTGGGCCGCTGCACCTCGGGCAGCTCGACCGGCATTTGGGTTATTTCCTGCGGCGGCTACAGGTTTGGGTGTTTCAGGACTTCATGGCGACACTGAGCGCAATGAATGTCCGGCCTGCACAATATTCGGTGTTGCTGGTCATCGCCGCCAATCCCGGACAGTCGCAATCGGCGATCGGGCGAACGCTCAATATCGAGCGCGCCAGGCTCGCACGCATGCTGCATGCGCTCGAAGCGCGCGATTGGATCAGCCGGGCATCGGGCCGTGACGCGCGCTCACACGCGCTGATCCTGACGCCTCAAGGCGAAAGGGCACTCACCAAAATTACTTCGCTCGCGCAGAAGCACGAAACGCATCTGACCGAGTATATCGGGGAGAAGCGTAGGGCCGAACTGATGAAATTGCTGCGCGAGTTTGGCTAACCGCCCGCCTATTCGACTTCATAAACATCTAGTTTCACCGCCAGTGCAAGCCGCTCGCCGCGCGCGACGGCAAGAATGCGGTTCATCCAGTCTACCGAAGGGTCGCTCGTCTCGAACCGCATCGCGGTCCGAAAATAATATGAGGCAGGATCGACGGGCTCGCCGCGCATGAGCGCTTGCAGCACCTCCGCCGGACCATGCCGCAGGCCGTCGCTGTTGACGAGGATGCGCGCGCCACCGTCCGTCTCGATCGTGTAGCGCGCGCTGATGTCGGCGGCGCCGTCCGCGCGCACGATCTGCCAATCGGTGCCGCCGGGGAGGATGCGGCCCTGCAGCTTCCGCCCGCGCACGGTGCCGCCGAGAATGCCGATGATCCGCCGCTCGCCGATCGGCGTCTTGCCGAGGTTCATTAGCGGCGCGAGCTCCGCTTCGATCGTGAAAATCGGTTGCGCTGACAACATGCTCGCCCAGTCCGTTTGCGTCCCGACCGTCCGCTGTAACGCCATTTGACCCCGCCCGGTACGGGCCGTAAATACGCTTCGCATTCGCAGGATTGTACGCAATGGCGCAACTGACGTCGCTTTCCGAGGCCATCAAGGCCGCCGTGCACGACGGCGACACGGTGGCCATGGAGGGCTTTACTCATCTCATCCCGCACGCCGCCGGCCATGAGATCATCCGGCAGGGCCGCGAGGAGCTGACGCTGATCCGGATGACGCCGGACCTGATCTACGATCAACTGATCGGGATGGGCTGCGCCAAAAAGATTATCTTCTCCTGGGGCGGCAATCCCGGCGTCGGCTCGCTGCATCGCTTGCGCGACGCGGTCGAGCAGGGCTGGCCGAACAAGCTCGAGATCGAAGAACATTCGCACGCGGCGATGGCGAACGCCTACGAGGCGGGCGCGGCGGGGCTGCCCTGCGCGATCTTCCGCGGTTACATCGGCGGCGGACTTCCCGCCGTCAATCCGAACATCAAGCGTGTAACCTGTCCGTTCACCGGTGAGGAGCTTGCGGCCGTGCCGGCGCACCGTCCGGACGTGGCGGTCATCCATGCGCAGCGCGCCGACCGGCAGGGCAATGTGATGATCGAAGGCGTGCTCGGCGTGCAGAAGGAGGCGGTGCTCGCCTCCAAACGCTCGGTCGTTACGGTCGAGGAGATCGTCAACGAGTTGCCGGAGCGCAGCCTCAATGCGGTCGTGCTGCCGCACTGGACGGTCGGTTACGTTGCGGAAGTGCCGGGCGGCGCCTTCCCCTCCTATGCGCAGGGGTACTATCCGCGCAACAACAGCTTCTACAAGGCGTGGGATGAGATCGCGCGGGAACGCAACACGTTCCATGCCTGGATGAAAGAGAACGTGCTCGGCAAAGGCCCCGAGGCCTTTGCCGAATACGCCCGCAAGCGCGCGAATTGAAGGTGTATCGTGGCCCATTACAAGCCGACTGAAATTATGACGGTTGCCGCGGCGCGCGCGTTGAAGAACGACGACGTATGCTTTGTCGGCATCGGCATGCCGTCCGCAGCCGCGAACCTCGCGCGTCTCACGCACGCGCCAGAGATCACACTGATCTACGAGTCGGGCACGCTAGCGACCAAGCCGAATGTGCTGCCGCTGTCGATCGGCGACGGCGAATTGTGCGAGACCGCGCTGACCACCGTGTCAGTACCGGAGATGTTCCGCTATTGGCTGCAGGGCGGACGCATCAAAGTCGGCTTCCTGGGCGGCGCGCAAATTGACAAATACGCGAACCTGAACACCACGGTTGTGGGGCCGTATGGCAAGCCGAAGGTGCGGCTGCCCGGCGGCGGCGGCGCGCCTGAGATCGCGACGTCATGCGGCGAGATCTTCATCATCATGGCCCAGTCGAAACGCGGCTTCGTCGACAAGCTCGATTTCGTCACCTCGATTGGGCACGTCACGGGCGGCGACTCGCGCCAGAAGATCGGCGTGAAGACCAAAGGTCCGACGCGGCTGATCACCGACCTGGCCCTGTTCGAACCCGAACCCGAGACGAAGGAGATGATTGTCGTCTCGCTGCATCCGGGCGTCACGCGCGAGCAGGTGCAGGAGAACACGGGCTGGCAGGTGCGATTCGCGGCGAAGGTCGCGGAAACGCCGCCGCCGACGGCACAGGAATTGGATGTCTTGCGCGAACTGCATGTGCGCACCGCGCGCGCCCACGCCGAAGCAGCTTGATAGAGGTTTGTCATGCGTGACGTTTTCATTTGCGACGCGGTCCGGACGCCCGTCGGCCGCTACGGCGGCGCGCTGGCGAAGGTGCGCAGCGACGATCTCGCCGCGATCCCGATCCGTGAGCTTAAGCGCCGCAATCCGAAAGCGGATTGGGAGAAGCTCGACGAGGTCTTCTTCGGCTGCGCAAATCAGGCGGGCGAGGACAACCGCAACGTTGCGCGCATGGCGCTGCTGCTCGCCGGACTGCCCGGCAGCGTGCCCGGGGTGACGCTCAATCGCCTCTGCGCCTCCGGACTCGAAGCTGTCGGCACCGCCGCGCGCGCGATCCGCGCCGGCGAAATGGAATTTGCGGTTGCCGGTGGCGTCGAGTCGATGACGCGCGCACCGTTCGTGCAGGGCAAGGCCGAGGAAGCCTTCTCGCGCAGCGCTGAGATCTACGACACCACCATTGGCTGGCGTTTCATCAATCCGCTGATGAAGAAGCAATATGGCGTCGATTCCATGCCGGAAACCGGCGAGAACGTCGCCGAGGAATTCCAGATCACGCGCGCCGATCAGGATGCGTTTGCGCTGCGCTCGCAGCAGCGCGCCGGCATGGCCATCGCGAAGGGCTATTTCGACACGGAGATCGTGCCGGTGCAGGTGCCGGGCCGCAAAGGCGACGTCACCACGGTCGACCGCGACGAGCATCCGCGGCCCGACACAACGCTCGAACAACTCGCGAAATTGAAAACCCCCTTCCGCAATCCCGGCACGGTCACGGCGGGCAATGCATCCGGCGTCAACGATGGCGCCGCCGCGTTGATCGTCGCCTCCGAAGATGGGATGAAGGCGCATGGGCTCACGCCGCGCGCCCGCGTGCTCGGCATGGCGTCCGCCGCCGTGCCGCCGCGCATCATGGGCATCGGCCCCGTGCCGGCCGTACGTAAGCTCTTGGAGCGGCTCGGCCACAAGATCGGGGACTACGACCTGATCGAACTGAACGAGGCCTTCGCATCGCAATCGCTCGCTTGCATGCGCCAACTCGGTCTGGCGGACGATGCGGATCACGTGAACCCGCATGGCGGCGCCATCGCGCTCGGCCATCCGCTCGGCATGTCGGGCGCGCGGCTTGCGCTCACGGCCACGCATGGTCTGCACGAGCGCGACGGCAAGCGCGCGATCGCGACGATGTGCGTCGGCGTCGGCCAGGGCGTGGCGCTCGCGATCGAGCGCATCTAGAAATTAAGATAAGGGGACCGGAGAATGTCGTTCGTCTTTCCGACCAAGAGCTTGGAGGCATTCCCCAAGCACCTGACGCCGGCCTATCGCAGCACCGCGAAGCGCTCGCCGTCGAAGCCGCTGATTGTCATTCCGCACACCCTGTCGGAGTTGACAGGACCGGTATACGGGCACGATTCCGTCCAGGAAACCGACAATGACCTGACGCGGCAGCACGCCGGCGACCCGCTCGGCGAGCGCATCATCGTGCATGGCCATGTGCTCGACGAAGACAAGCGTCCGGTGCCCGATACGCTCGTCGAGATTTGGCAGGCGAACGCGTGTGGTCGTTACGTGCACATCGTCGACCAACACCCCGCGCCGCTCGATCCGAACTTCACCGGCGCGGGCCGCACCGTGACCGACAAGAACGGCTACTATCGCTTCGTCACGGTGAAGCCCGGCGCCTATCCGTGGGGCAATCACCACAATGCTTGGCGGCCGAACCACATCCACTTCTCCGTGTTCGGTCACTCATTCCTATCCCGCATCGTCACGCAGATGTATTTCCCGGGCGATCCGCTGTTCCCGTTCGATCCGATTTTCAATTCTGTGACGGATGAGAAGGCACGCCAGCGCATGGTGTCGTCGTTCGATCTGGAGAACACGATTCCGGATTGGGCGCTCTGCTTCCGCTTCGACATCGTGCTGCGCGGCCGCGAGGCGACGCCGCTCGACAACGACGAACACTAAGGGCCAGTCATGTCCGAGATCACTCCCTCGCAAACCGTCGGCCCGTACTTCGCCTATGGCCTCACGCCGAAGGGCCGCTGCCAGTGGGATCCGAACGGGCAGTACGCCTGGAAGGAAACCGTCGGCGACAATCTCGTCACGCCGGACGCCACAGGCGAGAAGATCCGCATCGACGGCCGCGTTACCGACGGCGACGGGCAACCGATCAACGATGCGATGATCGAGATCTGGCAGGCGGACGGGCAGGGACGTTATGCGGCCGCGGCCGGCGGCGCGCGGCCGAACACGCAGTTCAAAGGCTTCGGCCGCTCCGCGACGAACAAGGACGGCGAGTATGGTTTCGCTACTGTGAAGCCGGGCGTGGTGCCAGGGCCCAAAGGCACGACTCAGGCGCCGCACATTCTGGTCGCGGTCTATTCGCGCGGCATGCTGCGGCAGGTCTACACGCGCATCTATTTCGCCGACGAGGCGGCAAACGGGAGCGATCCGATTCTCGCGCTTGTGCCGGCAGATCGCCGCGGCACGCTAATCGCGACTAAGCAGGCTGACGGCGTCTACCGCTTCGACATCCGCGTGCAGGGTGAGAATGAGACGGTTTTCTTCGAGGTGTGAACGGGGGGGCCAGCCTCGCCTTCTGCGCCATGCCCGGCCTGTTGCCGGGCATCCTCGTTTTAAGGGGCCCATCCGCGAGCGAGAGGCCGGGATAAGCCGGGCCATGACGATTCCCCGCTTTCGCCGATGGGCAATTGCCCACCCACTCTGCCCATCTTTCCAAACTTCGTTTTTGTTATTGACGTTCCCGACGGGACTTGGTTCGATTTGCGCCTGACGCGGTCGCAAGAGCCGCGCGCTGTTAGGAAGCGACTAAGGACCGTTGCTCATGAACGAGCAGATCCTGCGCGAGATTGGTGACTTCTGCCGGCGGCAAGGTCTGGCCGAGTCGACGTTCGGCCGCCGTGCCGTCAACGACGGCAAGCTTGCTAGCCGGCTGCGCAACGGCGGCAGCATCACTACCGACACGCTCGATCGCATCCGCGCCTTCATGGCGGAAACGGCTGGCGAACCGCCTGCCAAACGCCGCGTTCTGTTCGATCCCACTTCGCCGCCCCAGGGGTTCACGCAGTTGCCGATGCTCAAACCCGCCGCTCCTCCCGTCGCCTCCGGCCAGGCGAGCGACGACCCGCAGCGCAATTTCCGCTTCTTCGACAACCGGCAAAAATACCTGCTGTTCGTGAACACCTGTTCGGAGAAATGGGAAGTCGCGAACCGCGTCAGTCTCGAACTCGGCAATATCCATCCGCGTCCGCCGGCGGTGCGGCTGTTCGATGCCGGCGTTGGCGACGGCACCGTGCTCGCGCGCGTGATGCGCGCCATGCACGACCGCTTTCCGACAATGCCGTTCTATGCCGTTGGCAAGGAGATCAGCCTCGAGGACATCCGCCTCACGCTGCAGAAGCTGCCCGACCGTTTCGTCGAGCATCCGGCAAGCGTGGTCGTGCTCACGAATCTCGCTTACGCCGAAGCCCCATGGCTGAATGTCAAATCGCTCAGCGCCGCCGCGAGTCTCGTCTGGAAAGAAGTGGCGATGGAGGGCGCGTCCGCGCATTCCTTCGAGCGGCAGATCACCGATCTCGAACCGTTCCTCGCGGAGACCTGGAAAGCGCGCGTGTCCGCGAAGAGCGGCAATCCCGTCTACGAGCGGCCGGTGATCCTGGTGCTCTACCGCGCCGATCACAAATTTCTGCTCGACCAGATCATTCCGCGCCCGGGCGGCACGGTCTCCGACTACGATCTCGTCATTGCGTCGCAGCCTTATCGCGCGCGCGCCTCGCTCGAGTTCAAGTCCAAGCGCGTGCTCGCGCCGCTCGCGCGTGCGCTCGGCCCAGGCGGGCGCATGATCGCGATTCACTCGCACGGGCACGATCCGGGTATGGAGATCATCCATAAGATTTGGCCCGAGGATAATCCGTTTCTACACAATCGGCATGACCTGTTGAAAGCCGTGAAGCAGGAACTCGGCCCGGCGGGACGCGATCTCAATTTCAACGCCTATTCAGACCAGCGCTCGCTGTTCCGCTACGACATGCACACGCTGCCGTCGGAGATTTCCTCCTCGATCGGCACGTCGACATTGCTCGCCGCCTGGAACGCTGCGATCTACGTGGCGCAAGTCGAGGACGACCGGCTTGCCGACGTCAATGCGGACCGGCGTTATGTCGAGGCGACGCGCGATGTGCTGCAACAGCACGGCGGCCTGTGGTTCTACGACGAGTCCTTTGTCATTTCGCGGCGGCGCGCGTGATGAAGCGCAATTCGAGACAGGCCTTTGCGGCACGTTTTTCGGTCGAGGCGACGCGTCCGACTCTCCTTGAGATCGAGAAGCTCGCCGGTATCCTGCCAGGAGGCACCGAGGTCTACATCACAGCCGTTCCGAAGCAGACGGAGGACGAACTCGTCAACGCCGCAGCGGCGCTCCGTCGCATGGGTCTCGAGCCGGTCGCGCATCTCGCCGCGCGCAGGCTGCCGGACGCGCGGACGTTGTCGAACTTGTTGCAGCGTCTGTTCGGCGAGGCTCAGGTCCGGCGGCTGCTGGTGATCGGCGGAGATGCCGTGCAGGCCGGCCCGTTTCCGGATGCGCTTTCGGTGATCCAGCACGGCCGCCTGCGCGACGTCGGTATCGAGGAAATCGGGATCGGCGCCTATCCGGAGGCGCATCCGAAGATTGCGCCGGAGCGGATCGAAGCCGCGCTCGACGAGAAGATCGCCGCGGCGAAGGCGCAGGGACTCGCAGTCAACATCATCAGCCAGTTCTCGTTTTCGCCTGAGCGAATCTTGACGTGGGTCAGGCAAATGCGCGCCTGCGGCATCGCCGAGCCCGTCAAAGTCGGCATGGTCGGTCCGACCGGCGTGACCGGGCTCATGCGCTTTGCGCGTCGCTGCGGGGTATCCATGTCGCTGCAGGGGCTTTTGTCCGGCAACGTCGCATCGCTCATCGGGCATGTTGGACCGGACCGCATCCTGGAAACGTTGTCGGGCGCACAGGGCATCGGAGACGCCGCGCCGCACTACTTCTCGTTCGGAGGCACCATCGAAACCGCGGGCTACGCATGCGCCATGGCGCAGAGGACGGGCGAATTTGCACGTGCTATTGCAGGCCCCGATTGATCCATTCGAGTTCGGGAGAACACGATGACCCAGCGAACAAAACCGCCATTCCGTGCCGACCACGTCGGTTCCATCCTGCGCACCGCGCCCGTGAAGGAAGCCCGCGCGAAGCGGCAGAAGGGAGAAATCTCAGCGGCGCAGCTGAAAGAGGTCGAAAACAGCGAGATCGAGAAGATCATCAAGAAACAGGAGGAGATCGGTCTGCATGCGATCACCGACGGCGAATTCCGCCGCTCGTGGTGGCATTACGATTTCTTCAGCATGCTCGACGGCGTCGACCTGCTCGACTCCGATCATGGCATCCAATTCCAAGGTGTCCAGACCAAGATGCAGGTGTTGCGCGTCTCTGGGAAGATTGATTTCACCAATCATCCGATGATCGATCATTTCAAGTTCCTGAAGGCGCATACGAGCCGCACGCCGAAGATGACGATCCCATCGCCGAGCGTGATGCACTTTCGCCTCGAGCCGGGTTCGGTCAGCAAGGACGTGTACGCGAACCGCGACGCCATCTTCGACGACCTCGCCGTTGCCTACCAGAAGGCGGTGAAGGCCTTCTACGCCGCCGGCTGCCGCTATCTGCAGTTCGACGACACGGCTTGGGCCTATCTCTGCTCGCAGGAAGAATTGAAGAAGGCGCGCGAGCGCGGCCTCGACGTCGACCATCTGCAGGAAACCTACACCGCCTGCATCAACAAGGCGCTGGAGGCCAAGCCCGCCGACATGACGATCACGACGCATGTCTGCCGCGGCAACTTCCGCTCGACCTTCATCTCGTCGGGCGGCTATGAGCCGGTGGCGCAGAACCTGCTCGGCAAATGCAATTACGACGGCTACTTCCTCGAATACGATACCGACCGCGCCGGCGGCTTCGAACCGCTGCGTTTTGTGCCCAAGGGCAACAAGATGGTCGTGCTCGGGCTCGTCACCTCGAAGAGCGGTACGCTCGAGAAGAAGGACGACATCAAACGGCGCATCGATGAAGCGACCAAATATGTGCCGCTCGATCAGCTCTGCCTGTCGCCGCAATGCGGCTTTGCCTCGACCGAGGAGGGCAACGTGCTCGCCGAGGACGAGCAATGGGCGAAGCTCAAGATGATCGTCGAACTGGCCGGCGAGGTGTGGGGCCGCTGATTTCCTTGTCCCGGGCGCGCCGCAGCATGCAATGATGCGGCGTAGACCCCGGACAAGGAAACGCTCAATGACGCAACGTACCAAGCCGCCCTTCCGCGCCGATCACGTCGGCAGCCTGCTGCGTCCGGCCGCGCTGAAAGAGGCGCGCGCAAAACATGCCAAGGGCGAGCTCGATGCGGCCGGTCTCAAAGCGGTCGAGGACCGCGAGATCGAGCGCGTGATCCGCAAGCAGGAGGAGGTCGGCCTCAAGCTCGCGACCGACGGCGAATTCCGGCGCTCCTGGTGGCATTTCGATTTCTTCCGCGGCCTAAAAGGCGTGGAGATGATCAGCGCGCCGCCGATCAAATTCCATGGCGTCGAAACCAAAGCGGAGGCCATCAAGATCGTCGGCAAGGTCGACTTCGCCGGCCATCCGCACATCGAGCATTTCAAATTTCTCAAGGCGCACTGCAACGTCACGCCGAAGATGACGATCCCGGCGCCTAGCACGTTCCACTTCCGGCAGGGCCGCGCCATGGTGAGCCGCGAGGCTTATCCCGACCTCGACAATTACTTCGCCGATATCGCGACCGCGTGGGGCAATGCGATCCGCGCCTTCTACGACTCGGGCTGCCGCTATCTGCAGCTCGACGATACCGCCTGGGCGATGATCTGCGACCCGAGCGAGCGGCAGCATTCGCGCGAGCGCGGCGACGATCCCGACAGTCTGCCCGCAATCTATGCGCAGGTGACGAACAAGGTGCTGGAAGCCAAACCCGCCGACATGGCGATAACCATGCACTCCTGCCGGGGCAATTTCCGCTCTACCTGGATAGCGCAAGGCGGCTACGAGTTCGTCGCCGAGCATCTGTTTTCGACGAGGCTCGACGGTTATTTCCTGGAATACGACAGCGATCGCGCCGGCGGCTTCGAGCCGCTGCGCTTCTTCCCGAAGGGCGGGAAGCAACTCGTGCTCGGCCTCGTCACGTCGAAGTCAGGCCGGCTGGAGGGCAAGGACGACATCAAGCGCCGCGTCGATGAAGCGACCAAATACGTGCCGCTCGAGCAACTCTGCCTCTCGCCGCAATGCGGTTTCGCCTCCACCGAGGAAGGCAACGTGCTCGCCGAGGAGGAGCAGTGGGCGAAGCTCAGGATGATCGTTGAGTTGGCGGACGAGGTGTGGGGCCGCTGATTTGCTTGTCCCGGGCACGCCGCGGCATGCAATGATGCGGCGCAGATCCGGGACAAGGAAACGCTCAATGACCCAACGTACCAAACCGCCCTTCCGCGCCGATCACGTCGGCAGCCTCTTGCGTCCCCCCGCGATCAAAGAAGCGCGCGCGCAATTCGCCGCGGGCAAGATCGATCGCGCCGCGCTGAGGGAAGTGGAAGACCGCGAGATCGAGCGCGTCATTCAGAAGCAGGAAGAGGTCGGCCTGCAGTCGGTCACCGACGGCGAATTTCGCCGCTCCTGGTGGCATCTCGATTTCCTCTGGGGTCTGGACGGCGTCGAGAAGCACGTGATGGAGCAAGGCATCGCCTTTGCCGCAGTGACAACCCGCAACGAAGGCGTGAAGGTCACCGGCAAGATCGGCTTCTCCAATCATCCGATGATCGAGCACTACAAATTCGTCGCCGCGCACACCAAGCGCACGCCGAAGATCACCATCCCCGCGCCGTCAGCGCTCTATGGCCGGCCGATGCGCACGCCGGTCGACAAGTCCGTGTACGCCGACAATGACGCGATGTTCGCCGACCTCGGTCGGGCATATTGCAAGGCCGTGCGCGCCTTCGCCGACGCGGGCTGCCGCTACCTGCAGCTCGACGAGGTCTTCATCGCGATGCTCTGCGACGAGAAATACCGCGCGCAGATGCGCGAACGCGGTGACGATCCGGACCGGCTCGGCCCGCTTTATGGCGACCTCATCAATGCGGCGATGTCGGACATTCCGTCGGACATGAGAATCACGATGCATCTCTGCCGCGGCAATTATAAATCCACGTTCATGGGGACGGGCGGCTACGAGGCCGAGCAGGAGATTCTATTCAACCGCATCAAGGTGCACGGCTACTTCATGGAGTACGACACCTCGCGCGCCGGCGGATTTGAGCCCCTCAAGCTCGTGCCGAAGGACCGGCAGGTCGTGCTCGGGCTGGTGACGACCAAGACCGGGCGGCTTGAGGCCAAGGATGAGATCAAGCGCCGCATCGAAGAAGCCACGAAATACATTTCGCTCGACCAGCTCTGCCTCTCGCCACAATGCGGCTTCGCCTCGACCGAGGAAGGCAACGTGCTCGCAGAGGAGGAGCAGTGGGCGAAACTTCGGATGATCGTGGAAGTGGCGAAGGAAGTTTGGGGGCAGTGACTGCGGCCGCTCCGTCGACTCTCATTGGAGAGGGGAGGGCGGCCTCATTCCCGTGTCACATATGTAATGCGAACCCTCTCCGACGCATCCACTACGCGCCGGCGCAGGCGCGGATTGTTGAAATCGACGGGACCCGGCGTGTACGTGATCTGCAGCGCGTCATTGCCGAGCCATTGCGCCGCCGGCGCCTGCGCCGGATCGGGCGGGAGTGCGCAGGGCGCGAAATAGACCTGATATATCTTCTCGCTCTCGGCGAAGCTGTTCGGAAGCTGCGAGGGCAGAACCGAGACGCTGTGATAGCAAAAGGCGGATGTGCCGCTGCTCGACAGCGAAAGCCGAACCGCTTTGTAGCGGCCGTCGGGCGAATTCAATATCTGGACGGACTTCTCGACCGGCTTGACGGTCGCGCGGAAGTAGATGGAAGCGCCGACGACAATAGCCGCGACCGCCAGCAAACCGAGCAGAAGCGGTCTTGCGTTCACTCCGCCGCGGTCCGCGCGCCGGCGCCCCAGCGGCGTTCGATGTATTCGATCACCATCTGCTTGAAATCGGCGCAGAGCGTTGCACCGCGCAGGGTCGCAGCCTTCTTGCCGTCGATGAACACCGGCGCTGTCGGCTGCTCGCCCGTGCCGGGCAACGAGATGCCGATGTCGGCGTGCTTCGATTCGCCGGGGCCGTTCACGATGCAGCCCATCACCGCGACGTTGAGCGTCTCGACGCCGGGATAGCGCGTCTTCCACTCCGGCATGGAGTCGCGGATGAAGCCCTGGATATCGGACGCAAGCTCCTGGAACGTGGTCGAGGTCGTGCGGCCGCAGCCCGGACAGGCCGCGACCAGCGGCACGAAGGTGCGCAGGCCCATCGTCTGCAGCAATTCCTGCGCTACCTGCACCTCGCGCGTGCGGTCTCCGCCGGGCTCCGGCGTGAGCGATATGCGGACCGTGTCGCCGATACCCTGCTGCAAGAGCACACCCATGGCTGCCGACGAGGCGACGATGCCCTTGGTACCCATGCCGGCTTCGGTCAGGCCGAGATGCAGCGCGTAATCGGAGCGGCGCGCCAGCTCGGAATAGACCGCAATCAAATCCTGCACGGCGGAGACCTTCGCCGAGAGAATGATGCGGTTCTGCGGCAAGCCGATCTCTTCAGCCCGCTTCGCCGACAAGAGGGCGGATTGCACCATTGCCTCGTGCATCACCGCGCGCGCATCCTTTGCCGCGGCCGATTTGGAATTCTCGTCCATTAGATGCGTGAGCAACTCCTGATCGAGCGAGCCCCAGTTCGCGCCGATGCGCACCGGCTTGCCATATTGGATCGCGAACTCGACGATCTGGGAAAACTGCTTGTCCTTCTTCTCCTTGAAGCCGACATTGCCCGGATTGATCCGATACTTGTCGAGCGCTTCCGCGCAGGCGGGGTGCTCGGAGAGAAGCTTGTGGCCGATGTAGTGGAAGTCGCCGACGATCGGAACGTCGACGCCCATCTTGCGCAGGCGGTCCTTGATGTGCGGCACGGCAGCGGCCGCCTCGTCGCGATCGACCGTGATGCGCACGAGTTCGGAGCCGGCGCGGGCGAGCGCGGCGACCTGCTTGGCCGTGGCCTCGACGTCGGCCGTGTCGGTGTTGGTCATCGACTGCACGACGACCGGCGCGTTCCCGCCGACGGTCACGCCGCCCACGTTGACCGCGACGGTGCGATGCCGCGCCTGTGCCGAAATACCGCTCATGCAACACTCGTGCTGTGAAATCTGTGTCGGCCAATTTGGGCCGGTTGTCCCGGACTATTTAGCCGTCCACGCCCCAAGTTCCAACTGCCGGATGCCGGATCGGTTCCGGACAGGCGGCCTATGACCCTAAATGACGACGGTTCAGTGACTTTGCGCGGCCGCAGACGGCGCTTGCGCGAGCCGCGGGTCTGGCCTCTGGTTCTGCAGCGTCCACTGGATCGCCTCGCGCAAGGTGCCGTATTCGCTTGGCGGCCACTGCGCGACATGAATGTCAGCGAGTAGCCGGGCCGACTGGCCGAACACGACGATGCGGTCGCCGACCGCGATCGCCTCCTCGAGTTGGTGCGTGATCAGAATCGCGGTCGCGCCGGTCTCGCGCGTGAGCGACAGAAAGGTCTCGCGCAATTCCGCCGCCGTCACCTCGTCGAGATGGCCGAAGGCTTCGTCGGCGAGCAGGATCTGCGGCTGCACCGAAAACGCGCGCGCGATCGCGACGCGCTGGCGCATTCCGCCGGAGAGTTCGTGGGGATATGCGTTTGTAAAATTCTCAAGTCCCAGACGCTTGAGCCAGGAAAGCGCGCGCTCGCGCTGCTCCTCCTCGGAATGGCCGATCAGTTCGAGCGGCAGCTTGGCGTTGTCGAGAGCGGAGCGCCACGGCAGCAGCCGGTCCTGCTGGAATACGGTGGCCATGTGCCCGCGGAAGAAATCGAAGTCAGCATAAGGACTCTTGCCGCCGATCCGGATCGAGCCGTCAGTCGGCGCTTCCAGCCCGATCATCAGGTCGAAGAACGTGGACTTACCGCAGCCGGTTTGGCCGACGATAGCGACGACCTCGCGGGAAGCGATGGTCAAATCAAGCCTGTCGATGGCGACGACGGATTGGCCGGTCGTCGCCTGCCGGAACACCTTGCGCAGGCCGCGTACCTCGATCGGCGGCGGTCCGTTTTTTTGAATCTCCGTCACGCCCGCCACCTTAAAATTCGCGCTTCGAGCCGCGCGACGACGGCTTCCAGCAGGAACAGCAGTGCAACGAGCACTATCGTCCACGCGAACACGTCTGCGACGGAGAACAACTCCTGCGCCACCGAGAGCTGATGCCCGATTCCGGTCACAGCGCCGACGAGCTCGGCGATGGTGACTACGCGGATGGCGAGGCTGATGTTCACCTTCCAGCTCGTGAAGATCGTCGGCACGATCGCCGGCAGCATAAGCTTGACGAAAAACTGAGGCACGGTCGGCCGGAACGAACGCATCATCTGTCGTAGCTCGCGCGGCACGTTGCGCATTGCATCGAGCGTGTCGACGAGGAACACCGGCCCGCAGACGACCACCAGCACGAATCCGATGCGGAACTCGACTCCCGGAAACCATAAGACAGCGAACAGAATCCAGGAAACGACCGGGACCGCCATCAGGATACGCACCATCGGATGTAGATACTTGTCGAGCGTCTCCGATCGGTACATGGCCATCGCGAGCGCGATACCTACCGTAAACGACGCGATCAGCGCACCGATCACACGCGCGAGCGTGACGACGACGTCCAACGGCGTAATTCGGGCCATGCTGCGCGCGATCGTCGCGAAACTCGGCACCGCGAAGGGCGGAATGCCGAGCAGCGGCGAGAGATGCGACAGCGTCTCCCAGCAGACCGCAAAAATAAGAAGCGAGGCGACAGTCTGACGCGGAAAGCTCAGAACCGGGACGGGTGTCCGATGCTCCTCGATCGCCTCAAGGGGCATAGATGATGTTTCCGTCGGGCATCTTTTCGTAGAAGCCGGCCTTCACCGCACGCTCCATCATGTCGATGATCGATTTCTTCACTGCGGGGTCCCAGGCGGGCTTCACGATCATCTGCAGCCGCTTGCTCTCGACGGCGGCGGTGAAAATGCCGGGCGGCAGCTTCAGCGTTTCGTTGGCGATCTTGTCGGCGTCCGCGGTGTTCTTCTCGAACTCCGCCGCCGTGTCCTGCAGGGCCGCCAGCAGCATCTGCGGCGCATTCGGATTTTTCGCAATGAAGTCCGCGCGCATCGCGGGCACGATCTCCCAGCCGTCTTCGCCGGTGATCGCCTTCCAGCCTTCCGCGCCGTTGAAGATCGAATGCCAGTCGGCATGCTGCTTGATGATTATGCTGGCGAGCGGCTCGATCACCAGCGCGGCGTCCACGCGGCCCGCCTCGAGCTGCGCGCGGGCAACCGCGAAATTGGCATTCACCACGGTGATGTCCTTACCGAGGTCGATGCCTTTTGCGGCGGCGTAGATCTTGACCACCTGGAATTGCGAGCCGCCCATGTCAACCGCGAGTTGCTTGCCGGTCAGGTCGGCGAGCGTCTTGATCGTAGGGTCTTTAGCGAAGATGACGAGGTCGGCGAGCGTGAAGCCGGTGCCGATGATGCGCACCGGTACGCCCTGTTCGGCGAGCTTTTGGAAAACCGTCGGGCCGCCGATCAGCGCGTCGGTCTCGCCGGTGGAGAATCCCGCATAGAAGGCCGAGATCGACGGGTAGGCGTGCGCATCGAGATTGAAACCGTGCTTGGCGTCGATCCCCTTCGCCTTCATCACGTTCCAGACGAGCGGGTTGAACACCGGCAACGTGAGGCTCGACACGCGGATGGTCGGCTTGTCCTGCGCCTGTGCAGGAATGACGCTCGCAAGCGCGCTCGCGCCGGCAAGCGCGGCAAAGCTACGGCGGCTGACGGTCAGCATGATGTCTCCCCTTGGATGGCCGCGGTCGTTTCGTGCCGCGAGTGTCCCTGCTATTGGGCCGTATTCGGAGAAGAAGTGCAATCCGGCTTTTTGCGCGCACGGCGGTTTACTCGCCCGCCCGACCGGTGCAAACAAAAGGCCCCCATATCGGAATCGAGGCGCGCCAATGCCGCACATTACGACACGAGACGGGACTCGCCTGTATGTCGAAGAGGCGGGGCATGGCACGCCGGTCGTGTTCGTGCACGAATACGCCGGTGATTGGCGGACGTGGGAGCCGCAGATGCGCTATTTCTCGCGGCTGCACCGCTGCATCACCTACAGCCAGCGCGGCTATCCACCATCCAATGTGCCGGCCGATCCAAAGCGCTACGGCCAAGACATTGCCCGCGACGACGTCATCGCAGTCATGGATGCGCTCGGCATCGACAAGGCGCATATTGTCGGCCATTCGATGGGCGCCGCGACCGCGCTGCACGTCGGCGTCCATTATCCGCGGCGCTGCATCAGCGTCACGGCCGCCGGATGCGGTTACGGTTCGAGCCCCGATCCGGTGCTGGTCGAGCAGGGGCGCGCCGTCTCGCGCGAGACCGCGCAGATGTTTGAGGAACTCGATTTCGCGACGGCCGCGGCGCGGTATGCCGACGGCGCGACCCGGCAGACGCACAAGAACAAGGATCCGCGCGGCTTTGCCGAATTCGCCCGGATGTTGGGTGAGCATTCGGCGCTGGGCCATGCGCTCACCATGCGCGAGTTACAGGCGAAGCGCGCGACGCTTTGGGATATGCAGGCAGATCTCGAGCGCTTCTCCGTGCCGCTGTTGATCGTTGTCGGCGACGAAGACGACTGGTGCCTGGACGCGAGCATTTTTTTGAAGCGCACGGTGCCGACCGCCGGGCTCCTGGTCATGCCGCGTTCCGGGCACACCATCACCAGCGAAGAGCCGGCCGCGTTCAATGCGGCGCTGGCCGACCTGTTCGCCAATACGGAGTCCGGACGCTGGATGGCACACCGCGGCGCGTAGCAAATGCGCAAATCTGCGGCAGCGTGTGCTCGTCACGCTCGCTTGACAATCTGATGGCGGCGGTCAGACACTTTGCGAGCATAAGGTTAGCGCGGGCCGCGGCGAACGCGTTTGCGTCTGTTCGTTAGCAATGTGGCCCCAAGGGAGCACATCATGACAACCCGAGTGGTGAGTTTGGCGTTTGCGGCGGCAATTGTGTTCGCCACGCCGGCATTCGCGCAGAACACGATCAAGATCGGCGAACTCAACAGCTACAAGGCGCAGCCCGCCTTCCTCGACCCGTACAAGAAGGGTTGGGAGATGGCAATCGAGGAGATCAACGCCGCGGGCGGCGTGCTGGGCAAGAAGCTTGAGGTCGTCTCGCGCGACGACGGCGCCAATCCCGGCGACGCGGTGCGCGCTGCGGAAGAGCTTGTCACGCGCGAAGGCGTGGTCGCACTCGCCGGCACGTTCCTGTCCAACGTCGGCCTTGCCGTCACCAATTTCGCCGGACAGAAGAAGGTGTTCTTTCTCGCCGCCGAGCCGCTGACGGACAAAGTCACCTGGGCCGACGGCAACAAATATACGTTCCGCCTGCGCTCCTCGACCTACATGCAGGTCGCGATGCTGATGCCCGGCGCGCTCGCTGCGAAAAAGAAGAAATGGGCGCTGGTCTATCCGAACTTCGAATATGGCCAGTCGGCGGCTGAAAATTTCAAGACGCTGATGAAGCAGTCGCAACCGGACGTCGAATTCGTCACCGAGCAGGCGCCGCCGCTCGGCAAGATCGATGCAGGCGCAGTCGCGCAGGCGATCGACGACGCCAAGCCAGACGCGATCTTCAACGTCGAATTCGCCGCCGATCTCGCCAAGTTCGTGCGCGAGGGCAATACCCGCGGCACCTTCAATGACCGGTTCGTCGTGAGCCTGCTCACTGGCGAGCCGGAATACCAGGATCCGCTGAAGGACGAGTCGCCGCAGGGCTGGCTCGTCACCGGCTATCCCTGGAACAAGATTCACAGCAAGGAGCACGACGCGTTCCTGCAGGCCTATCAGAAGAAGTACAACGACTATCCGCGGCTTGGCTCGATCGTCGGTTACGTGACGATGAAGTCACTTGCCGCCGGCATCGCCAAGGCCGGTTCGACCGACACGAAGAAACTGGTCGAAGCGTTCGAAGGTCTGAAACTCGACAGCCCGTTCGGTCCGTTGCAGTACCGCGCGATCGATCATCAGGCGACGATGGGTGCCTTTGTCGGCAAGACCGCGGTCGAAAACGGCAAGGGTACTATGGTCGACTTCCAATATGTCGACGGCGGCGCGGTGCTGCCGCCTGATGATGTGGTAAAGAAGCTTCGGCCTGAAGCCGCAAATAAGTTCTGAGGTGAATTGAACCTCTCCCTACGACGGCTTCCCCTCTCCCCTTGTGGGAGAGGGTGCCGAGCGAACGCAGTGAGCGAGGCGGGTGAGGGGGCTCTGAGCGAATGAGAGTCACAGCCCCCTCACCCAGCTCGCGCTTCGCTTCGCTCAGCGCGATCCACCCTCTCCCACAATTGGAGAGGGTGCCAGCGCTCGCGGCGCGCACCGCATGACCCTCAATTCCCTCCTCTTCCAGGCGGTCAACGGGCTGTCCAGCGCGTCGGGGCTGTTCTTCGTCGCTGTCGGGCTGTCGCTCATCTTCGGCGTCACGCGCATTATCAATATCGCGCACGGGTCCCTGTACATGCTGGGGACCTACATTTGCTATTCGATCGCGACCAATGTCGGTGGCGGTCTCGGTTATTGGGGCGGTATCGCCGCGACGGCGATTGGCGTCGCCGTCTTCGGCGCGCTGATCGAAATCGGACTGCTCCGCCGGATCTATCGCGCACCCG
>Ga0207826_1000015_pt1 | contig 42172 bp, 47 predicted proteins | sample LuqExpMetageno80_FD_187837 | JGI IMG/M metagenome (GOLD analysis project Ga0207826, IMG submission 187837) | Tropical forest soil microbial communities from Luquillo Experimental Forest, Puerto Rico - Sample 80 (SPAdes) | ecosystem: Environmental > Terrestrial > Soil > Tropical forest ... | reverse complement strand
CCCGTCCGGAACGAGCCTTACTCATTCGCCGGGACGGTGCGCAGATAAGCGACCACCGCGTCGAGATCGGCGTCGGTCATGCTGGCATAGTAGTGGAAGCCCATCGGGGGCCTGAGTTTGCTGCCGTCCTTCGACGTCCCTGTCGTGATCGCGCGCTTGATCTCGGCGTCGCTCCAGGCGCCGATGCCCTTCTCCTTGTTCTGCGTGATGTTGCGCGAGACCGAGACACCCCATGGGCCGGGAAATTTGAATCCGCCGGTGCCGAGCTTGGTCGCAAACTCGCGGCCGCGCGGTCCCATCGGCGTGTGGCATTCCATGCAGTGGCCGATGGTCGCGAGATAGAAGCCATTTTTCAATTTGTCGCTCATCATCGCTTCCGCGTATGGCTTCTCAGCGCCCGGGAAGGCACGATGGATCTGCTGCATCTTGTAGATCGGATCGTCCACCCTGTTGCTGATCGGCTTCAGCGTGCGCAGGTAGGCGACGATCGCATCCATATCGCGATCGGTGATGATCTCGTAGAAATCCGTCGGCATGATCATCGCGAGTTGCACGCCGTTCGGCCGCACGCCGGTGCGCAGCGCCTTCTTGATGTCAGCATCGCTCCACGCGCCAATGCCGGTGTCCTTGTCCTGCGTGATATTCGGCGCCGTCACCTTGAACGGCGGTTCGTCCCACGACAGCCCGCCGGAGAATTCTTTGCCCGGAATATCGCCCTGCGGTCCCTTCGGCGAATGGCAATTTCCGCAGGTCATGATCGTATTGACGAGATAGTCGCCGCGCTTGACGAGGTCGCTGTTGGACTGCTGCGCTTGCGCGGCGCTGACAAGCGCAGCGGCAACCGCCACGCCGGCAAAAGTCGTGCGGATCATCATGCTCTCCCCTGCCCCTGCGGGGCCGCTCTTATGCGGGGAGCAGCCTAGTACAGCCTTCCGGCGGGAGCGACTCCGTTTGGCGTCTGTCCAACCGGAGCTTATCGAGAAGGTTTTCGCTCAATAAAAAAGGGCGGCAAATGCCGCCCTTTTGAATTCTGTGATGCATGGACCGTCAGGCGGCGGCCGCTTCGCCAGTCTCCTGCGTCTGCACCGGTCCGGAATCCTGACCCTTTGCATCGACGTCGCGGTCGACGAATTCGATCACGGCGCGCGGCGCGTTGTCACCATAGCGGAAGCCCGCCTTCATGATGCGGGTGTAGCCGCCGTGCCGCTCCTTGTAGCGCGGGGCGAGAACCTCGAAGAGCTTCTTCACCATCGCGACGTCGCGGATTTCAGAGATCGCCTGCCGGCGGGCATGCAGATCGCCCTTCTTACCGAGCGTAACCAGCTTCTCGACCACCGGGCGAAGCTCCTTCGCCTTCGGCAGCGTGGTCATGATCTGCTCGTGCTTGATCAGCGACGCGCACATGTTGGCGAACATGGCGCGGCGATGAGCCGGCTTCTTGTTGAGCTTGCGGTGAACCTTGCCGTGACGCATTGAACTGATCCTTCTCTACTCTGTGTCACGACGGTTCGTCGGACGTTGTGCTCAGGTGGGCTTCCTGCGTTCGCCCAGAAAAGTCGTGACCGAATATCCTGGCAACGACCGAAGCTTGACCTCAGTAATGATCCTCGAAGCGCTTGGCGAGCTCTTCGATATTCTCCGGCGGCCAGCCCGGCACTTCCATGCCGAGATGCAGGCCCATCTGCGCCAGCACTTCCTTGATCTCGTTGAGCGACTTGCGGCCGAAGTTCGGAGTGCGGAGCATCTCCGCTTCCGTCTTCTGCACGAGGTCGCCGATGTAGACGATGTTGTCGTTCTTCAGGCAGTTCGCCGAACGCACCGACAGTTCGAGCTCGTCCACCTTCTTGAGGAAGGCCGGGTTGAACGGGATTTCCGCCATCGCCTCGGAGACGGCTTCCTTCCGCGGCTCCTCGAAATTGACGAAAACGTTGAGCTGGTCCTGCAGGATGCGCGCGGCATAAGCGAGCGAATCCTCCGGCGAGACCGCGCCGTTCGTTTCGATGGTCATGGTCAGCTTGTCGTAGTCGAGGATCTGCCCCTCGCGGGTGTTCTCGACCTTGTAGGAGACCTTGCGCACGGGCGAGTACAGGCTGTCGACCGGAATCAATCCGATCGGCGCGTCCTCCGGACGGTTGCGCTCGGCCGGGACGTAGCCCTTGCCGGTATTGACCGTGAACTCCATGCGGATCTCGGCGCCCTCGTCGAGCGTGCAGAGCGTGAGGTCCGGATTGAGCACGACGACGTCGCCCACCGTCTGGATGTCGCCGGCGGTGACAGCGCCCGGACCCTGCTTCTTCACGACCATGCGCTTGGGGCCTTCGCCCTGCATCTTGATCGCGATGTCCTTGATATTGAGGACGATGTCGGTCACGTCCTCACGCACGCCGGCGATCGAGGAGAATTCGTGCAGCACGCCGTCGATGTGCACCGACTGCACCGCCGCGCCCTGCAGCGAAGAGAGAAGAATGCGCCGCAACGCATTGCCGAGCGTCACGCCAAAGCCGCGCTCGAGCGGCTCGGCGACGGCGGTCGCGGTGCGCTGCCCATCCATGCCCGCGGTCACCTGGAGCTTGTTCGGCCTGATCAATTCCTGCCAGTTCTTCTGGATCACGTCGTCACCTTTGAGCGGCGCGGGGCGCAAAAGGCGCGTTCCGCGCGAACCCCACCCGCCATGTGGGGGAAGTCGAGGCGGACGGCGGATGCGGCCTCTCGCATCCGCCTAAATTCTAAACCTTAGACGCGGCGGCGCTTGCGTGGCCGGCAGCCGTTGTGCGGGATCGTTGTCACGTCGCGGATGGACGTGATGGTGAAGCCCGCCGACTGCAGCGCGCGGAGCGCCGATTCACGTCCCGAACCCGGACCCGACACCTCGACCTCGAGGGTGCGCATGCCGTGCTCCTGCGCCTTCTTGCCGGCATCTTCGGCCGCGACCTGCGCCGCATACGGCGTCGATTTGCGCGAGCCCTTGAAACCCATCGTCCCCGCCGACGACCAGGCAATCGTGTTGCCCTGCGCGTCTGTGATGGTGATCATCGTGTTGTTGAACGACGCGTTCACATGCGCGACGCCCGACGCGATGTTTTTCCGTTCGCGCCGACGGACGCGGGTGGCTTCCTTACCCATCTCAAGGTCCTTTCACGCTCGCAAGCCGCAGCCGGCGCGAGCTTTCGTCGAAATGATTAAGCGGTCTTCTTTTTGCCGGCGATCGTCTTGGCCGGGCCTTTGCGCGTGCGCGCATTCGTGTGCGTGCGCTGTCCGCGGACCGGCAGGCCCTTGCGGTGACGCAGGCCGCGGTAGCAGCCGAGGTCCATCAGACGCTTGATGTTCATCGCGACTTCGCGGCGCAGATCGCCTTCGACCATGTATTCACGGTCGATCAGTTCGCGGATCTGCAGCACCTCGGCGTCGGTCAACTGCGACACCCGCCGCTCCATTGGCAGGTTGAGCTTAGTCATGATTTCCTTGGCGATCTTCGCACCGATGCCATGGATGTACTGGAGCGCAATCACCGTGCGCTTGTTGGTCGGTAGGTTGACGCCCGCGATACGAGCCACAGCTGCTCTCCTGCTTCACTTGCCTGCGCGAACGGCGTTCTTGCCGGGCGCGAATTCGCGTGCCAGCCCAATGGGATAGCACAAAACATAACACGACACCCGGCCCCGCCCCACGGAGACCCGGCATCGCGCCAAACCTTTGGATGCACAGGGTATTAGGGGATTCATCCGCGCCTCGTCAAGCCTGCGCCACACTCGTCGGAGCGCCCAAAATGCGGTGAATTTGTGCCGTGACCGCGTCGATCGACGCCATGCCGTCAATTGTCCGAAGCTGTCCGGTCCGGTCATAATAGGCCGACAGCGGCTCTGTCTGCGCCCGATACGCGTCCAGGCGCTTCTTCAGCGCGTCCGCATTGTCGTCGGTCCGAACCTTTTCGCCCCGGGCGGTCATCTCGGCGAAGCGGGTCTCAATGCGCTTGAGCAGGATGCCCTCGTTGACCTTGAGCTCAAGGACGGCGTCGAGCTTCATTCCGCGCTCCGCCAACAGCCTGTCGAGTGCCTCGGCCTGCGGAACCGTGCGCGGAAACCCGTCCAGCACGAAGCCGCGCTTGGCGTCGGGCTGGCCGATGCGATCGGCGATGATCGCCACCGCAACCTCGTCCGGAACCAGGTCGCCCCGGTCCATGATCGCCTTGGCCTTGAGGCCAACCGGCGTGCCAGCCGCCACCGCCGCGCGCAGCATGTCGCCGGTCGACAGCTGAACGATGCCGTATGCCCCGACCAGCCGCAGCGCCTGCGTGCCCTTCCCCGCCCCCGGCGGGCCGAGCAGTATCAATTTCATCGATTGCGCCCCCGCAATTTCGACCGCTTGATCAAACCTTCGTACTGATGCGCCAGCAGGTAACCCTGGATCTGCGCGACCGTGTCCATGGTGACGCTGACCACGATCAGCAGCGACGTGCCGCCGAAATAGAACGGCACCGCGAAATAGGAGATCAGGATCTCCGGGATCAGGCAGACCACGGCGAGATAAAGCGCGCCGATCACCGTGATGCGCGAGAGCACATAGTCGATGTACTCGGCCGTCCGCTCGCCCGGGCGGATGCCCGGAATGAAGCCGCCGTGCTTTTTCAAATTGTCCGCGGTCTCGGTCGGGTTGAAGACGACCGCCGTGTAGAAGAACGTGAAGAAGACGATCAGGCCGATATAGAGGATCAGGAACAGCGGCCGGCCATGGCCGAGCAGGGTCGTGACCGTCGTCAGCCAGCCCGGGCCTTGCCCCGAATTGAAGTTGGCGACCGTCGTCGGTAGCAAGAGCAGCGACGAGGCGAAGATCGGCGGGATCACGCCGGAGGTGTTGAGCTTGAGCGGCAGGTGCGAGGACTGGCCCTCGAACATGCGGTTGCCGACCTGTCGCTTAGGATACTGGATCAGCAACCGCCGCTGCGCCCGCTCCATGAACACGATGAATGCGATCACCGCGACCGCCATCACGATGATGCCGAGGATCACACCCGTCGACAGCGCGCCCTGGCGGCCGAGTTCGAGTGTGCCGGCGATCGCCGCCGGCAATTGCGCGACGATGCCCGAGAGAATGATCAGCGAGATGCCGTTGCCGATGCCGCGCGAGGTGATCTGCTCGCCGAGCCACATCAGGAACATGGTGCCGCCGGTAAGCGTGATCGTCGTCGACATCAGGAAGAAGATGCCGGGATTCGACACGACGCTTCCAGTACCCTGCAGGCCGATGCCGATGCCGTAAGCCTGCACGGCCGCCAGACCCACGGTCAGGTACCGTGTGTACTGGTTCATGACCTTGCGGCCCTGCTCGCCCTCTTTCTTGAGCTGCTCGAGCGCCGGCGAGACCGTCGTCATCAACTGAACGATAATCGAGGCGGAGATGTACGGCATGATGTTCAGGGCAAAGATCGCCATCCGGTGGATGCCGCCACCGGAGAACATATTGAACATCCCGAGGATGCCGCCGGACTGGGTATTGAAGATCTGCTCCCAGGCGTTGGGATCGATGCCGGGTAGAGGAATGTAGGTGCCTAGCCGGTAAACGAGCAGCGCGCCAACGGTGAACCAGATTCGCTTCTTGAGCTCTTCGGCCTTGGCGAGCGCCGAGAAGTTGAGATTGGCCGCCAGTTGTTCTGCCGCCGAAACCATCAAAGTGCTCCTGCCGCCGCGCCCCGTTCGCCGCCGCCAGCCGTCCGGGGCGTTTAAGCCGCTCCGGGTGCATGTCGCAGCCCCTCAGATAAGCGCTGCGTTCGAAATCGTAAGTCGGCCGCTCGCGTGTTCAGCGCCCGGCCTCACTCGGCCTTCGCCCCCTCGCGCGCCTTGCGCTTGTTCTTGCCCTTCGGCTCCGCCTCTTCGGCCTCCGCCGCCGGGGCGAGAATGGTCACCGAGCCCCCCGCCTTTTCGATCGCATCGATCGCCGACTTCGACGCGCGCCAAACCGAGAACTGCGCCTTGGCCTTGAATTCGCCGTTGCCAAGCAGCTTCACGCCGTCATGCGCGCGGCGCATCAGGCCAGCCTTCACCATCGCCTCGACATCGATTGCCGCCTTGACGTCGATCTTGCCGGCGTCGATTGCCGCCTGCACCTTGCCGAGATTGACCTCGTTGAGCTTCAAGGCGAACGGCGTGTTGCGAAAGCCGCGCTTCGGCAGGCGCCGATGCAGCGGCATTTGGCCGCCTTCGAAGCCCTTAATGCGCACGCCGGTGCGCGCGGTCTGGCCCTTGCCGCCGCGGCCGCCGGTCTTGCCCATGCCGGAGCCGATGCCGCGGCCGATGCGCATGCGCTTCTTGCGCGAGCCGGCATTGTCGGCGATCTGGTTGAGTTTCATCTCACGTCCTCGTTCTCTTGTCCGTCAGCGCACATCCGCGCGCGAGAACGGCTTACTTCGCCTCTTCGACAACGCGCACCAGATGGCGCACTTTGTAGATCATGCCGCGCGTCGCCGGCGTGTCCGGCAGGTCGCGCGTGCGGCCGATCTTGTTCAGTCCGAGCCCGACCAGCGTCGCCCGCTGATCGCCCGCGCGGCGCAGCGGGCTCGCGATCTGCTCGACCTTTACGGTCTTTGCCTTCGCCATCGAAGAACCCCTTAGACTTCCGCCGCCACGTCGGCCTCACCGCCCTCGCGGCGGCGCGACTGCAGCGTCGACACTTTAATATTGCGGCGCGCGGCGACAGAGCGCGGCGAATCCTGGTGCTTCAGCGCATCGAAGGTCGCGCGCACCACGTTGTATGGATTGGACGAGCCGAGCGACTTGGCTACCACATCCTGCATGCCGAGCGTCTCGAACACGGCGCGCATCGGGCCTCCGGCGATGATGCCGGTGCCGGGAGGCGCCGCGCGCAGGAAAACCTTGCCCGCGCCGTGACGGCCGAGCACGTCGTGATGCAGCGTGCGGCCTTCGCGCAGCGGAACGCGCGTGAGCGAACGCTTCGCCGCATCGGTCGCCTTGCGGATCGCCTCCGGCACTTCGCGCGCCTTGCCGTGGCCGAAGCCGACGCGGCCCTTCTCGTCGCCGACGACGACGAGTGCGGCGAAACCGAAGCGCCGGCCACCCTTCACCACCTTGGCCACGCGATTGATGTGGACCAGCTTGTCAACGAACTCGCTCGCCTCGCGCTCTTCGCGCTGGCCGCCGCGTGCCCGTTCCCGTCGCGCTTCCCGTGCCATACGATCCGTTCCTTAAAAAGAAAGTCCGCCTTCACGCGCGGCATCGGCCAGCGCCTTGATGCGCCCGTGATAGATGTAGCCGCCGCGGTCGAAGACGACCTCGGTGACGCCCTTCTCCTTCGCGCGTTCGGCGATCAGCTTGCCGACGGCCTTGGCGGCCGCGATGTCCGCGCCCGTCTTGGCGTTCTCGCGCAGTGTCTTCTCCAGCGACGACGCAGCTGCGAGCGTCTCGCCTCTGTCGTCGTCAATCACCTGCGCGTAGATGTGCTTGGACGAACGGAAGATGCTGAGCCGCTTGCGCCCATGCGCCGCGAGCTTCACCTTCCGCCTTACCGCTGCTGTGCGCCGCGCGGTCCGGTCTTTCAATTTCGACATGGCCGCTGCCCTTACTTCTTCTTACCTTCCTTGCGGAAGATGTATTCACCCACGTATTTCACGCCCTTGCCCTTGTAGGGCTCCGGCGGACGATAGCTGCGGATTTCCGCCGCCACCTGGCCGACCTGCTGCTTGTCGACGCCGGAGATGACGATCTCGGTCGGCTTCGGCGTCGCGATGGTGATCCCCTGCGGGATCGGATAATTCACGTCGTGCGAGAAGCCGAGCTGCAGGTTGAGCTGCTTGCCCTGCGCCGCCGCGCGATAACCGACGCCGGTGATCTCGAGCCGCTCCTCGAAGCCCTTGGTCACGCCCGCGATCAAGTTATTAACGAGCGTGCGCGAGGTGCCCCACATCGCGCGGGAGCGCTTGGTCTCGTGCCGCGGCTCGACCTTGACCGCGTTCTTGTCCATCGAGACGGCGACATCGTCGTGCAGGACGAGCTGAAGTGCGCCTTTCGGGCCCTTCACCTTCACCGTCTGGCCTTCCACGTTCGCGGTCACGCCGGAGGGGACCGCCACGGGGCGTTTTCCGATTCGCGACATTTAGAACACCGTGCAGATGATTTCGCCGCCGACATTGGCGTCGCGGGCGTCATGGTCGGCCATCACGCCCTTGGGAGTGGACAGGATGGCGATGCCGAGCCCGTTATTGACGCGCGGCAGCGCCTTCACCGAGGCGTAGACGCGGCGGCCCGGCTTCGACACCCGCTCGATCTCGCGGATCACCGGAGAGCCGTCGAAATACTTCAATTCGATCTCCAGCTCGTTACGGCCGCTCGCGTGTGCGACGGATGCGTAACCGCGGATGTAACCTTCCGCCTTGAGCACTTCCGCCACGCGCTCGCGATGCTTGGAAGACGGCATCGACACCTTGGACTTCGCCCGCATCTGCGCATTGCGGATGCGTGTGATCATGTCGCCGATCGGATCGTTGACAGCCATTCTCGCGCCCTCCTCTTACCAGCTCGACTTCACGAGGCCCGGAATAAGGCCTTTGTTGCCGAGCTCACGCAGCGCGATACGGCTGAGCTTGTGCTTCCGGTAGACGGCGCGCGGACGGCCGGTCAGTTCGCAGCGGTTGCGGATACGGGTGCGCGAGGAATTGCGCGGCAACTCCGCCAGCTTCAACGTGGCGGCGAACCGATCCTCCACCGGCAAGTTCTTGTCCTGCACGATCGCCTTGAGCTTCTTGCGCCGGCTGGCGAACTGCTTCGCCATCTTGCGCCTGCGCTCGTTCTTCTCGACCGAACTTTTCTTCGCCATTTAGCTACGCTCCATCTGGTCCCGCGTTTGAGGTCGCGTCAGTGCGCCTCACTGCCGGAACGGGAAGTTGAAAGCCGTCAGCAGCGCGCGCGCCTCGTCGTCGGTGCGCGCGGTGGTGCAGACGGTGATGTCGAGGCCCCAGGAATCGGTAACCTTGTCGAAATCGATCTCGGGGAACACGATGTGCTCCTTGATGCCGAGGCTGTAATTGCCGCGGCCGTCGAAGCTCTTCGGATTGAGCCCGCGGAAGTCACGGACGCGCGGCAGCGCGATGTTCACCAGCCGGTCGAGGAAGTCGTACATGCGCGTCTTGCGCAAAGTGACCTTGCAGCCGATCGCCTGGCCGTCGCGCAATTTGTAGGTCGCGATCGACTTGCGCGACTTGGTAATCACCGCCTTCTGGCCGGCGATCAGCGACAGATCGTTGGCCGCGTTCTCAACCTTCTTGCGGTCGGCGACACCCTCGCCGATGCCCATGTTGAGCACGATCTTAGTGATCGCGGGCACCTGCATCGGATTCTGGTAGGCGAACTTGTCGCGCAGCTGAGCCCTGATCTCCTGGTCGAATTTCGTGCGCAGACGCGCCTTGTAGTCCGACGGCTCGCGCGGAGCCTTCGCCTTCGGCTCACCGCCGTCGATCTTCGGCTTCGCCTGCTTGGCCTCGCCCTTCGGAGCAGCCTGCTTCGGCGCGGCGCCCTTCGGAGCGTCGCTCTTCGCCTGCTTCGGCTTCTTGGTATCGGTCTTGGTATCAGCCATCGATTTCGACTCCGGACCGCTTGGCGACGCGCACCTTCTTGCGGTCATTGCCCTCGCCGACGAACTTGAAGCCGACGCGCGTCGGCTTGCCGTCCTTCGGATCGGCGAGCGCCAGGTTCGACAGATGGATCGTCCCCTCCTTGGAGATGATCCCGCCTTCCTGCTGCGGCGTCTGCCGCTGGTGGCGCTTGACCATGTTCACGCCGCGCACGAGCGCGCGGTTTTCCGCCGGGCGCACTTCCAGCACTTCGCCGGTGCGGCCCTTGTCACGGCCGGTGAGCACAACGACCTTGTCGCCCTTCTTGATTTTGGCGGCCATCAGAGCACCTCCGGCGCGAGCGAGATGATCTTCATGTGGTTCTTCGCACGCAGTTCGCGCGGGACCGGCCCGAAGATACGGGTGCCGACCGGCTCCATCTGCGGCGTGATCAGCACGGCGGCGTTGCGGTCGAAACGGATGACCGAGCCGTCCGCACGCTTGATTTCCTTGGCGAGACGAACGACGACGGCTTTCATAACGTCGCCCTTCTTCACGCGGCCGCGCGGGATCGCCTCCTTCACCGAAACGACGATGACGTCGCCGATGGTGGCGTACTTCCGCTTCGAGCCGCCGAGCACCTTGATGCACATGACACGGCGCGCGCCGGAATTGTCCGCCACGTCGAGATTGGTTTGCATCTGAATCATGATGCGGCTCTTTTCTTCGTTATGCGCCCTGCGCTCTTAGCAAGGTCGCTTACTGCACGTTTGCTTTCTTCTCGCCCCGGACGACTTCCCAGCATTTGAGCTTGGAAATCGGCCGGCGCTCCTCGATCCACACCGTGTCGCCCGTCGCGTACGTGTTCTGCTCGTCGTGCGCGTGGTACTTCTTCGAGCGGCGGATGGTCTTCTTCATGGTCGGGTGTGTGAAACGCCGATCCACACGGACGACCACCGTCTTATCCTCTTTGTCGCTGACGACGACGCCCTGCAGCACTCGCTTCGGCATCTTCGATCCCCTTTATTTCTGGCCCGCGGCGCCGCCTTCAGCGGCGCGCTTCTGCGCGGCAATGGTCTTCATGCGCGCGATGTCGCGCCGGATGGCACGCACGCGCGAGGTGTTCTCGAGCTGGCCCGTGGCGCGCTGGAAGCGCAAATTGAACTGCTCCTTCTTCAGCTTGAGGACCTCGTCCTCGAGCTGATCGAGCGTCATCGAGCGAACGTCTGCGGCTTTCATCGTCCTTACTCCGCGATGCGTTCGATGAAGCGGGTCTTCACCGGCAGCTTGGCCGCCGCGAGCGTCAGCGCTTCCTTGGCGACGCCCTGCGGGATGCCGTCGACCTCGAACAGGATCTTGCCGGGCTTCACACGCACGACCCACAACTCCGGCGTGCCCTTGCCCTTGCCCATACGCACTTCGATCGGCTTCTTCGACACCGGAACGTCCGGGAAGACGCGGATCCAGACGCGGCCCGAACGCTTCATGAAGCGGGTGAGCGCGCGGCGAGCGGCCTCGATCTGGCGCGCGGTGACGCGCTCCGGCTCGAGCGCCTTCAGGCCGTACTGGCCGAAGGCAAGCGTGGTGCCGGAAGTCGCCGTGCCGTGGATGCGGCCCTTATGCGCCTTGCGGAATTTGGTGCGGATCGGTTGCAGCATGACTTAAACCTTCTCTCAGGCCGCGGACTCGCGCCGCGAACGCCCGCTGTCGCCTTCGGCGAGCTTCTTGTCCTGCGCCATCGGATCGTGCTCGAGGATCTCGCCCTTGAAGATCCAGACCTTCACGCCGCACGTGCCGTAGGTGGTGAACGCCGTGGACACGCCGTAATCGATGTCGGCGCGCAACGTGTGCAGCGGCACGCGGCCTTCGCGGTACCACTCCATGCGCGCGATCTCGGCGCCGCCGAGTCGGCCGGAGCAGTTGATGCGGATGCCTTCGGCGCCAAGGCGCATCGCCGACTGCACTGCGCGCTTCATCGCGCGGCGGAACGCGACGCGGCGCTCGAGCTGCTGCGAGATCGATTCCGCGACGAGTTGCGCATCGAGCTCGGGCTTGCGGATTTCGACGATGTTGATCACCACGTCGCTGTCGGTGAGCTTCGCCACCGACTTGCGCAGCTTCTCGATATCGGCGCCTTTCTTGCCGATCACCACGCCCGGACGCGCAGAGTGGATGGTGACGCGGCACTTCTTGTGCGGGCGCTCGATCACGATGTGCGACACCGCCGCCTGCTTGAGCTGCTTCATCAGCTCTTCGCGGATCTTGATGTCTTCGTGCAGCAGGTTGCCGTACTCGTTCTTGCCGGCGAACCAGCGCGAATCCCAGGTGCGGTTGATGCCGACGCGCAGCCCGATCGGATTGATTTTCTGACCCATACCTAAGCTCCTCAGGCCTGTGCCTGCTGCGCCTGCTCGCGCACCACGATGGTGAGGTGCGAGAACGGCTTCAAAATCTTGCCGACGCGACCACGGCCGCGCGGCGAGAAGCGCTTGATCACTAGCGCCTTGCCGACATGCGCTTCCGCGACGACCAAATCGTCGACATCGAGATCGTGGTTGTTCTCAGCGTTGGCGATCGCCGATTCCAGGCACTTGCGCACGTCTTTCGCGATGCGCTTGCGCGAAAATTCGAGATCGGCGAGCGCGCTCGCGACCTTCTTGCCGCGGATCAGTTGCGCAACAAGGTTGAGCTTCTGCGGGGAGACCCGCAGCATCTTGCTCACCGCCTTGGCCTCGTTCTCGGCGAGGTCCCGTTCGCGTGCGCGCTTGCCCATAGCTTAGTCCCTACCCTTGCCTTACGCCCGCTTCGCTTTGCGATCGGCGGTGTGGCCGTAGAAAATCCGCGTCGGCGAGAACTCGCCGAACTTGTGTCCGACCATTTCCTCGGTGACGAGCACCGGGATGTGCTTCTGGCCGTTGTAGACGCCGAAGGTCAGGCCGACGAACTGCGGCAGGATCGTCGAGCGGCGGCTCCAGATCTTGATCACGTCACGCCGGCCCGACGCGCGCGCCGCATCCGCCTTTCTCAGCAGATAGCCGTCGACAAACGGTCCCTTCCAAACTGAACGGGTCATGTCTTAATCCTACTTCTGCTTCTTGCGCTCGTGGCGGCTGACCACGATCAGATGGTTGGTGCGCTTGTTCTTGCGGGTCTTCTTGCCCTTGGTCGGGAAGCCCCACGGCGTGACCCAGTGGCCGCCGCCCTTTGTGCGGCCGCCGTGCGGGTGATCGACCGGGTTCATGGTGATGCCGCGGTTGTGCGGCATGCGCCCGCGCCAGCGCTGACGGCCGGCCTTGCCGATCGTCGTGTTCATGTTGTCCGGATTCGACACCGCGCCGACCGTCGCCATGCAGCGGCCATGCACTAGACGCTGCTCGGAGGTCGACAGGCGCAGGATGACGTAATCCTGGTCGCGGCCGACGATTTGCACATAGGTGCCGGCCGAACGCGCGAGCTGCCCGCCCTTGCCGATCTTCAATTCGACATTGTGCACGATCGTGCCGACCGGGATGTTGCCGATCGGAAGCGCGTTGCCCGGCTTGATGTCCACACGCTCGCCGGCGACGACCGTGTCGCCCGCGGAGAGACGCTGCGGCGCGAGGATGTAGGCGAGCTCGCCGTCCTCGTATTTGATCAGCGCGATGAAGGCAGTGCGGTTCGGATCGTATTCGAGCCGCTCGACCGTCGCCGGCACGTCGAACTTGCGGCGCTTGAAGTCGATGACGCGATAGGCCTGCTTGTGGCCGCCGCCGCGGAAGCGGGACGTGATGCGGCCCTGGTTGTTGCGGCCGCCGGTCGAGTTCTGACCTTCCGTGAGCGCCTTGATCGGCGCGCCCTTGTACAGGCCCGAACGGTCGACGATCACCAGATGGCGCTGGCTCGGCGTGGTCGGATTGTAAGTCTTCAATGCCATGGCGCCGTTTCCTTAGAGGCCCGTAGTCACGTCGATGCGCTGGCCCTCTTCGAGGGTCACGATCGCGCGCTTTGTGTCGGACTGTTGGCCGATCCTGTTCTTGAACACCTTGACCTTGCCTTCGCGGACGAGCGTGTTGACGCTCTTGACCTTCACGTCGAAGAGCTTCTCCACCGCTTCCTTGATCTGCGGCTTGGTCGCATCCTTGCGCACCTTGAACAGCACCTTGTTGTGCTCGGATGCGAAGGTCGCCTTCTCGGTGATCACCGGGGCGATAATGACGTTGTAGTGACGAGGATCGCTGGTGCTCATTTGAACCGCGCCTCCAGCGCATCGAGCGCCGCCTTGGTCAGCACCAGGGTCTTGCGCCGCAGGATGTCGTAGACGTTGATGCCCTGCACCGGCAGGATATCGATGTTCGGGATGTTGCGCGCGGCCGTGCAGAAGTTGCCGTCGAGCTCCGCCCCGTCGATGATCAGCGCGTTGGATAGGCCGAGCTTGCCGAACTGCGTGGCGAGCGCCTTGGTCTTGGCTTCCTTCACCGCCGCCTTGTCGAGCACGATCAGCCCGCCGTCCTTCGCCTTCGACGACAGCGCGTGCTTGAGCGCGAGCGCGCGCACCTTCTTCGGCAGGTCGTGCGCATGGCTGCGCACCACGGGGCCGAAGGCCCGTCCGCCGCCGCGGAACTGCGGCACGCGGGCGGAGCCGTGACGGGCGCCGCCGGTGCCCTTCTGTGCGTACATCTTCTTGCCGGTCCGCCAGATCTCGGAACGATCCTTGGCCTTGTGCGTGCCGCGCTGGCGCTTGGCGAGCTGCCAGTTGACGCAGCGCTGGATAATGTCGGCGCGCGGCTCGAGACCGAAGATCGCGTCGGACAGATTGACCGATCCGGCTGCCGAGCCTTCAAGCGTGGTGATTTTCAATTCCATATCACGCGCCCTCCTGCTGGGCGGGGGCTTCCGCCGAAGCCGCTGTCTCGGGGCTCGTTGCCTCGCGGAATTTGCCCGGCTTCGGCGCATCCTTCGGAAGCGCCCTCTTCACGGCGTCGCGCACGGTGATCCAGCCGCCCTTCGCGCCCGGCACAGCACCCTCGACCAGGATGAGGCCGCGCTCGACGTCTGTCCGCACGACTTTCAAATTCAGCGTGGTGACCCGCTCGACGCCCATGTGGCCGGGCATCTTCTTGTTTTTGAACGTCTTGCCCGGATCCTGACGGCCGCCGGTCGAACCGATCGAACGGTGCGAGATCGACACACCGTGCGAGGCACGCAGGCCGCCGAAATTCCAGCGCTTCATGCCGCCGGCAAAGCCCTTGCCGATCGAAATGCCGACCACATCCACGAACTGGCCGAGCACAAAATGATCGGCCGTAATCTCCGCACCGACCGGGATCAGCGCATCCTCGGTGACGCGGAATTCGGCGAGCTTGCGCTTCGGCTCGACGTTCGCCTTGGCGAAGTAGCCGCGATCGGCCTTGCTCATGTTGTTCGTGCGGCGCGCCCCGGAACCGAGCTGCAGCGCCACATAACCGTTCTTGTCCTTGGTGCGATGCGCGATGACCTGGCAATTCGCCAGGCGCAGCACGGTCACCGGCACGTGCTCACCGGCATCGGTGAACACCCGGGTCATCCCGACCTTCTGCGCGACCACTCCCGTACGCATGTCGTTCGTCCTTTAGGCCTTAGAGCTTGATCTCGACGTCGACGCCAGCGGCGAGGTCGAGCTTCATCAGCGCGTCCACGGTTTGCGGCGTCGGATCGACGATGTCCAAGAGACGCTTGTGGGTGCGCATCTCGAACTGTTCGCGGCTCTTCTTGTCCACGTGCGGCGAGCGGTTCACCGTGAACTTCTCGATGCGCGTCGGCAGCGGAATCGGACCGCGGACCTGGGCGCCGGTGCGCTTGGCCGTGTTCACGATCTCGCGCGTCGACGCATCGAGGATGCGGTGATCGAACGCCTTCAGCCGGATTCGGATATTCTGGCCGTTCATTTGTCGTTTCTCTCTCGACTGTCATCGTCCGCGAAAAGCGGCCGATCCAGTAATCGGTATTCCCTCAGTTCACCCGCAGAACTGCGGGATACTGGTCCCCCGTTTGCGCGGGGAACGACAGCACGCTTGCTTACTCGATGATGCTCGCCACCACGCCGGCGCCGACGGTGCGGCCGCCCTCGCGAATGGCAAAGCGGAGCTTCTCTTCCATGGCGATCGGCACGATCAGGTGCACTTCCATCGTCACGTTGTCGCCCGGCATCACCATTTCCGTGCCCTGCGGCAGGTGCACGACGCCGGTCACGTCGGTGGTGCGGAAATAGAACTGCGGACGGTAGTTGGTGAAGAACGGCGTGTGACGGCCGCCCTCTTCCTTGGTGAGGATGTAAGCCTCGGCCTTGAACTTGGTGTGGGGCTTCACCGAACCCGGCTTGCACAGCACCTGGCCGCGCTCGACGTCTTCGCGCTTGGTGCCGCGCAGCAGTGCGCCGATGTTGTCGCCCGCCTCGCCCTGGTCGAGCAGCTTACGGAACATCTCGACGCCGGTGACGGTCGTCTTCTGCGTATCGCGGATGCCGACGATCTCGACTTCCTCGCCCACCTTGATCACGCCGCGCTCGACGCGGCCGGTGCAGACGGTGCCGCGGCCCGAGATCGAGAACACGTCTTCGACCGGCATCAGGAAGGGCTGATCCTTCGGACGCTCCGGCTGCGGGATGTACTCGTCGACGGCGCGCATCAACTCGAGGATCGCGTCGTGGCCGGTCTTCGGATCGCTGCCCTCGAGCGCCTTGAGCGCCGAGCCCTTCACGATCGGGATCTTGTCGCCCGGGAAATTGTACTTCGAGAGGAGCTCACGGACTTCCAGCTCGACGAGCTCGAGCAGCTCCGGATCGTCGACCATGTCGACCTTGTTCATAAACACGACCAGCGCCGGAACGCCGACCTGACGGGCGAGCAGGATGTGCTCGCGGGTCTGCGGCATCGGACCGTCGGCGGCGGAGACGACGAGGATCGCGCCGTCCATCTGCGCCGCACCGGTGATCATGTTCTTCACGTAGTCGGCGTGACCGGGGCAGTCGACGTGCGCGTAGTGGCGCTTCGACGTCTCGTACTCGACGTGCGCCGTCGAAATGGTGATGCCGCGAGCCTTCTCTTCCGGCGCCTTGTCGATCTGGTCATAGGCGGTGAACGTCGCGCCGCCCGTTTCCGCGAGCACCTTGGTGATCGCCGCCGTCAGCGTCGTCTTGCCGTGGTCGACGTGGCCGATCGTGCCGATGTTGCAGTGCGGCTTTGTCCGGTTGAATTTCTCTTTGGCCATGGAACTCTCCGTTCAAGTCCTTCAGTTGGCAACGCTTACGCGAATTTCTTCTGCACTTCGGCCGAGACGTTCGCGGGCAGTTCTGCGTAGTGATCGAATTGCATCGTGAATGTGGCGCGGCCCTGTGACATGGACCGCAGATTGTTGACGTAGCCGAACATGTTCATCAGCGGCACCATCGCGTTGATCACGTTGGCGTTGCCGCGCATGTCCTGGCCCTGGATCTGGCCGCGCCGCGAATTGAGATCGCCGATGACGGAGCCGGTGTAGTCCTCCGGCGTCACCACCTCGACCTTCATGATCGGCTCGAGCAGCACCGGCTTGCCCTTCTGCATCGCCTCGCGCAACGCCGCGCGCGAAGCGATTTCGAAGGCGAGCGCCGACGAGTCGACGTCGTGATAGGCGCCGTCGATCAACCGCACTTTCAGATCCACCACGGGGAAGCCGGCGAGCACGCCTGAGCCGAGCACAGACTCGAGGCCCTTCTCGACGCCCGGGATGTACTCCTTTGGTACCGCACCGCCGACGATCTCGTTCTCGAACTCGAACGGAGCGCCTGGCTCGGTCGGCTCAGCGACGATCTTCACGCGCGCGAACTGGCCTGAACCGCCCGTCTGCTTCTTGTGCGTGTAGTCGACTTCCGCCGCCTTCGTGAGCTTCTCGCGGAAGGCCACTTGCGGCGCGCCGATGTTGGCGTCGACCTTGTAGGTGCGCTTGAGGATGTCGACCTTGATGTCGAGATGCAGCTCGCCCATCCCTTTGAGGATGGTCTGGCCGCTCTCCTGGTCGGTCGACACGCGGAAGGACGGATCCTCCGCCGCGAGCTTCGCCAAGGCGACGCCGAGCTTCTCTTGGTCGGCCTTCGACTTCGGCTCGATCGCGATTTCGATCACCGGATCGGGGAATTCCATCTTTTCCAGAATCACCTGCGTTTTCGGATCGCACAAAGTGTCGCCGGTGCGGACTTCCTTCAGGCCCGCCAGCGCGACGATGTCGCCGGCATAGGCTTCCTTGATGTCTTCGCGGTTGTTCGCATGCATCAACAGCATGCGGCCGATGCGCTCTTTGCGCTCTTTCGTCGAGTTCACCACGCCGGTGCCGCTCTGCAGGATGCCCGAGTAGATACGGCAGAAGGTGATCGTGCCGACGAAGGGGTCGTCCATGATCTTGAACGCGAGCAGCGCCATCGGCTCGCTGTCGTCCGACTTGCGCGTGACTTCCTCGCCGTTGTCCGGGTTGGTGCCCTTGATCGCAGGCACGTCGACCGGGCTCGGCAGATAATCGACCACCGCGTCGAGTAGCGGCTGCACGCCCTTGTTCTTGAACGCCGAGCCACACAACACTGGGAAGAACGCGCCGGTCACCACCGCCTTGCGGATAAGTTTCTTCAGCGTCGCCTCGTCGGGCTCCTTGCCCTCGAGGTAAGCGGTCATCGCGTCGTCATCGAGATCGACGGCCGCCTCAATCATCTTCTCGCGATATTCCTTCGCCTGATCGACGAGGTCCGCCGGAATGTCGACGTCCTGATACTTGGCGCCGAGGGATTCATCGTCCCACACCACGCCCTTCATGCGCACGAGGTCGACGAGGCCCTTGAAGTTGCTTTCCGCGCCGATCGGCAGCTGGATCGCGACGGGCTTAGCGCCGAGGCGCGTCTTGATATCGTCGAGGCACTTGAAGAAGTCCGCGCCGATCTTGTCCATCTTGTTGGCGAAGACGATGCGAGGAACTTTGTACTTATCGCCCTGGCGCCAGACCGTCTCGGTCTGCGGCTCGACGCCCTGGTTGGAGTCGAGCACGCACACGGCACCGTCGAGCACGCGCAAACTGCGCTCGACCTCGATCGTGAAGTCAACGTGGCCGGGGGTGTCGATGATGTTCAGCCGCTTGCCCTGCCAGAAAGCCGTGGTCGCGGCCGACGTGATGGTAATGCCGCGCTCCTGCTCCTGCTCCATCCAGTCCATCGTCGCGGCGCCTTCGTGCACCTCGCCGATCTTATGGCTCTTGCCGGTGTAATAGAGGATCCGCTCGGTCGTCGTCGTCTTGCCGGCATCGATGTGCGCCATAATGCCGAAGTTGCGGTAGTCCTCGATTTTATGAATTCGCGGCATTGGGGACTCTATTCCTTAAATTCTGTGCGCGATCCGCTTACCAGCGGTAATGCGAAAAGGCCCGGTTGGCTTCCGCCATCTTGTGGGTGTCTTCCCGCTTCTTGACCGCGTTCCCCCTGTTGTTCGACGCATCAAGCAGTTCAGCCGACAAACGCTCCGTCATGGTCCGCTCGTTACGGTCGCGCGCGGCAGAGATGATCCAGCGGATGCCGAGCGCCTGCCGGCGGGACGTGCGAACTTCGACCGGCACCTGATAGGTCGCGCCGCCCACGCGCCGCGACCGCACCTCGATCGACGGCATCACGTTATCCAGCGCCTGCTGGAAGACGCCGAGAGGATTCTGTTTGGTCTTCGACTCGATCACGTCGAGCGCGCCGTACACGATCGACTCCGCGACGGACTTCTTGCCGGCGTACATGATCGCATTCATGAACTTGGAAACAACAACGTTCCCGAACTTCGGGTCCGGGATGATCTCGCGCTTCTCGGCAGCGTGACGACGGGACATGAGCTAACCCTCGAAACTTATTTCGGACGCTTCGCGCCGTACTTCGACCGGCGCTGCTTGCGGTTCTTGACACCCTGCGTGTCGAGCACGCCGCGCAGAATATGGTAGCGCACGCCGGGCAGGTCCTTCACGCGGCCGCCGCGGATCATGACCACCGAGTGCTCCTGCAGGTTATGCCCCTCGCCCGGGATGTAGCCGATCACCTCGAAGCCGTTGGTCAACCGGACCTTCGCCACCTTGCGCAGGGCCGAGTTCGGCTTCTTCGGCGTCGTCGTGTAGACGCGCGTGCAGACGCCGCGCTTCTGCGGCGAGGCCTGCAGGGCCGGAACCTTGTTGCGCGCCTTCAGCGGCTGCCGCGGCTTGGCAATCAACTGGTTGATCGTCGGCATCGTTGCCCTTCGCTACCTTCATCGTGAGCCCTTGTGGGCCCGGAAATTCACCATCGCGCGGGACCTCGCGGGCCCCGCGTTCGCGCGTATCGCCGACGCATCGAACGCCGTTCTCGCGCGCAAAACGGAAATGCGCCATCCGCTTGAGGCGGCGGGCGCTCCTCCGTTCGGATCGACCCGGTGCGGCTTAGCCGCGCCGGCCATCGCTTCACCTGACAAATGCTGTCAGCGGCAGCGTCTGAGCTTCATTGGTCGAGGCGTTTGCGCCGGTCGAGGTTTGGGAATTCAGAATAAATCCCAAAGACTTGGCCGGGCGGCCGTGCCGAACAGACGAAGCTCACCGCCTGCCGAAAAGTGTGGCGTATGTATCGGCGCGAGTCGGCTAAGTCAAGGCGAAAAGCCCGGAAAATCGGGCCGTTCGCGCGGTATCCGCGCCGGCAAGGCGCATATAATCACGCGATCGCGCCGTTTAACCCTGATTACTGCTCCGAAGTGCCAGTTTCCTGGATCACCCGCAGGTATTTTTGGCTCTCATCCTGCACGAACTGCTTCACCTCCGGGACGGACATCGGCCGAACGATCGCGCCGGCGCTTTCGAGTCGCGCCTTGATGCCGGGATCGGCGAGGATTGTATTAATCTCCTTGTTCAGCCGGTCGATGATGGGCTGAGGCGTCCCCCGGGGCGCAAAAAAGCCTGCCCAGAGCGTGAAATCATAGTCCTTGAGCCCCGTCACTTCGGCCACCGTCGGCACGTTCGGCGCTGTAGGCGAGCGGGTCGCAGACGAGAGCGCCAGCATCTTCAGATTGCCCGCTTGCACATGCGGGACGGCCGCCGGAAAGCCTGGAAAGTAAAAATCGACATGACTGCCGATTACGTCGGTCAGCGCGGGGCCGGCGCCTTTGTACGGCACGTGCGTGAGATTGCTGTCGAAGCGCTGTTTGAGCAGTTCGCCGGCGAAGAATCCCGGCGTGCCGGTGCCGGCCGATGCAAAGGTCAGTTTCGGCTTCAATTTCAGTGCGGCCAGAAAGTCCTGGATCGTCGAATACGGCGCCTTCGCCGGAACGACCAGGGCCAGAGGCACGACCGCGGCGAGCGCAACCGGCTCCAACTCCTTATCGGGATCGTAGTTCAACCCTTTCAGCCAGTGCTGATTGATCGAAATCTCACCAGTCTGACCGAGCAGAAGCGTGTAGCCATCGGGCGCGGCCGCCGTGACGGAGTGCGCGCCGATGGCGCCGCTTGCGCCGGCGCGGTTTTCAACAACGACCGTTTGGCCCAGCGCGGCCGACAGCTTTTCCTGCAACGTCCGCGCGACAAAATCGCCTGTGCCGCCGGGCGAATACGCGACGATCACTTGAATGGTGCGCGTCGGATAATTTTGCACCGCGGCGGCGCTCGCGAGCATGCAGAGCATCGCGGCAGCGAAGAATTGAACAATACCTCTGTGGCGCATCGAGCCCTCCCCTCTCCCACCCGCGTTGACCGCAGGTTGTTATGCGTCAAAGCCGTAAAGCTTGGCGGGATTTCCCGACAAGATACGCTCGCTCAGTTCGTCCGAGCCGACCGCGGCGCGAAACTCGTCGACGACCGTTTCGTAACGAAGAGCACGGTACGGCAGCATCATGTTGCCGTTACCCTGCTTCTCATGGGGCGGCGTGTGCGGCCAGTCGCTGCCCCAAACGCAGCGATCGGGCGCGGCTTTCAAGAACTCGGCGAGCCAGATCGGATCGGGATGCGTCGCGAGCGGATCGTAGCTCGAGCGATACGGCGCCGATAATTTGATCCACACATGCGGCAGGCCGACGAGTTCGACAAGGATCTTGCCCTCGCCGCAATACGGCGCATGCCCCGTGTACAGGCCGTAATGATCGATCACGACCGGCACAGCCGAACGGGCCAGCAGCACGCTTTCCTGCGCAAGAATTTTCAGCGGCGCGATCACCTCGACGTGCCAGTTGAGATTGCGCGCGAGCGTCTCGACCGTCTTGAACCGCTCCTGTAGCGAGGTTTTCTCGCCGAGCGGACTGTACAGATTGATGCGCAAGCCACGAACGCCGCGCGCCGAGTGGTCCAACAACTCGCGCGTGGACAGCGCGCCCGGTTCTATGACGGCGACGCCGCGCCCACGGCCGCCGAGCGCATCGAGGCTCTCCAGCAGCAGTGAGTTGTCGGTGCCGTAGAAGCTCGGCTGCACGATGACGAAGCGGCGCACTTCACGCGGCGCCGCGACGCGTTCAATGTGGGCCAGCGTGGCGAGGCCCGCGAGATAGGTCCGGTTCGGCAGTTGCGGATAGCGCTCCGGCGGCCCGACCACATGGATATGGCTGTCGCAGCGCATCTTCGCTTACTCCTGAAGCCGGCGAGCGATTGCATCGCCGGCTGTCCGCGTGCCCAGCGCACCGCCGATGTCACGCGTCGTGTCTTTCGCCGCGATCGCCGCCTCTACCGCCTTGTCGATCGCGGCGGCCGCGGCTTCGAACGTCTGGGCCTTCACACGCCGCCCGTGCCAGGCGAGCAGCATAGCCGCAGAGAGAATGAGCGAAAACGGGTTCGCAACATCCTGCCCCGCAATATCGGGCGCCGAGCCGTGCGCCGCCTGCGCCATCGCGTGGTTCGCACCGGCGTTGAGCGACGCCGCCATGCCGAGACTGCCCGACAATTCGGCCGTCAAATCGGAAAGAATGTCGCCGTACATGTTCGTTGTGACGATCACGTCGAAGCGCTGCGGGTTACGCACTACATGCGCCATCATCGCATCCACGATCACCTCATCGAGGGCGACGTCGGGAAAATCCCTGGCGACCGTCTGGCATTCTTCCATGAACATGCCGTCGGTCACCTTCAGCACGTTCGCCTTGTGCACGATGGTCACGCGCTTCTTCCGGCGCTGCGCAAGCTCGAAGGCGGCGCGGGCGATGCGTTCGCTGCACTGGCGGGTGATGCGGCGCATCGAGATCGCGACATCCTTCGTCACCAGAACCTCGCCGCTGCCCGCCTCCATGTTGCGGTCGGCGTAGAAGCCTTCGGTGTTCTCGCGCGCGATCACGAGATCGAATTCGCCACAGCGTAGATGGAAGCCCGGATAGGTGCGCGCCGGCCGGATGTTGGCGAACAGGTCGAGACTCTTGCGCATCTTCATCGACGGATTGACCTCGCCGTGCGCCGGGTCCTTGTACTGGTACGTATCGGTCGGCCCGAGCACGACGCCGTCCGCGCGCCGCGCCTTCTCGACGATGTCGGGATGGATGGTGTGGCCGTGCGCGCGCATGCCGGCGAAGCCAACGGCCACCTCTTCGAGTTTGAGACCGAGCCCGAAGCGCACATCCGCAGCCTTCAGGACGGACAATGTCGCGGCGGTGATTTCCGGCCCGATGCCATCGCCGGGGAGAACGAGAAGCTTCATACAAGTCCTTCCAATTGAGCAACTTACTTGTCATGCCCGGCCTTGCGCCGGGCATCCACGTCTTTGCGGGCGTCAGCAAACAAGACGTGGATGGCCGAGACAAGCCCGGCCATGACGAACTGATAGACCGAAACGGGAAAGCCGGCTCACTCAGCCCGCCTAAAAACAAAAAGGGCCGCCTTGCGGGCGGCCCTTTCGTTGTCGGGGTGAGCGTCGGGATTACTCCGCCGCAGGCAGCGCGGGAGCTTCCTCCTGCGGGGCCTTCGTCGCTTCCTTCTCCCGCTCCTCCAGGATGAGCGCGTCGCGCTTGGTAGCAACCTCGCGCAGATCGTTCATCTGGGCGCCGGTGCCCGCCGGGATGAGCCGGCCAACGATGACGTTTTCCTTCAGCCCGTCGAGCGTGTCCGCCTTGCCGTTGACGGCGGCTTCAGTGAGCACGCGCGTGGTCTCCTGGAACGAGGCGGCCGAGATGAACGACCGCGTCTGCAGGCTGGCCTTGGTGATGCCGAGCAGCACGGGATGACCCGTCGCCGCCTTCTTGCCTTCCTCGACCGCCCGCGCATTGACCTCATCAAGCTCGGTGCGATCGATCTGCTCGCCCTGCAGAAGCTCCGTCTCGCCGGCGTCGTCGATCTCGACCTTCTGCAGCATCTGGCGAACGATCACCTCGATGTGCTTGTCGTTGATGGCGACGCCCTGCAGCCGGTAGACCTCCTGGATCTCGTTGACCAAATAGGCCGCGAGTTCCTCGACACCCTTGATGGCGAGAATGTCGTGCGGGGCGGGATTGCCCTCGACGATGTAGTCGCCCTTCTCGATGATGTCGCCGTCCTGCAAGTGAATGTGCTTGCCCTTCGGGATCAGGTACTCGCGAGGCTCCTCGCTCTTGTCCGCCGGCTCGATCGTGAGCCGGCGCTTGTTCTTGTAGTCCTTGCCGAAGCGCACGGTGCCGCCGATCTCGGCGATGACCGCCGCTTCCTTCGGACGCCGCGCCTCGAACAGCTCCGCCACCCGCGGCAGACCGCCGGTGATGTCGCGGGTCTTGGCGCTTTCGGTCGGGATACGCGCGATGACGTCGCCCGCCTTCATGTGGCTGCCCGGATCGACCGAGATGATCGCGTCGACAGCGAGTTGGTAGCGCGCGTCGCCGCCGCGGGCGAGCTTCAGGATCTTGCCGCCCGACTTGATCACGATGGCCGGGCGGAGGTCCTGCTGGTTGCGCGACGAGCCTGTGCGCCAATCGATGACCACGCGCTTGGCGATGCCGGTCGATTCGTCGACCTGCTCGGACATCGACAGACCGTCGACCAGATCCTCGAACTCGATCTCACCTTCGACCTCGGTGAGGATCGGACGCGTATACGGATCCCATTCGGCGATACGGCCGCCGCGCTCGATCTTTTGATCGTCCTGGACGCGCAACCGCGCGCCGTAGGGGATGCGATGATGCGCGCGCTCGGTGCCGTCCGGATCGAGGACCGCCACGACCATGTTGCGCACCATGACCACCGTCTCGCCATCCGAGTTCTTCGCTATGCTGGGCGACCTGAACTTGATATGGCCGGCAAAGTTCGACTCGATGAACGACTGCTCGGAGATCTGCGCCGCGCCGCCGATGTGGAACGTGCGCATCGTGAGCTGGGTGCCCGGCTCGCCGATCGACTGCGCCGCGATCACACCGACCGCCTCCCCCATGTTCACGGGCGTTCCACGCGCCAGATCGCGTCCGTAGCAGGCGCCGCACACGCCGGCCTTCGTCTCGCATGTAAGCACGGAGCGGATCTTGAGCTCCTGCACACCCCCTTTGACGATGCGATCGACTTCCGGTTCCTCGAGCAACGTGTTCTTCGGCACGATAATGGCGCTCGACGACGGATCCTTCACGTCCTCTGCCGTGGTGCGGCCGAGGATGCGGGACGCGAGCGACGCCACCACGGTGCCGGCGTCGACGATCGCGCGCACGGCGATGCCGCGCTCGGTGCCGCAGTCGTGCTCGGTGATGATGCAATCCTGCGCCACGTCGACGAGACGACGGGTCAGGTAGCCCGAGTTTGCGGTCTTCAAGGCGGTGTCCGCGAGGCCCTTACGCGCGCCGTGCGTGGAGTTGAAGTACTCCATCACGGACAGGCCTTCCTTGAAGTTCGACACGATCGGCGTCTCGATGATCGAGCCGTCGGGCTTGGCCATTAGGCCGCGCATGCCGGCGAGCTGACGCATCTGTGCGGGCGAGCCGCGCGCGCCGGAGTGCGCCATCATGTAGATCGAGTTGATCTGCGCCTCGCGGCCGGACGCGTCCTTCTTCGAGGACGAGATCTCCTTCATCATCGCGTCGGCGATCGTCTCGGTGCACTTCGACCAGGCATCGACGACCTTGTTGTATTTCTCGCCCTGCGTGATCAGGCCGTCATTGTACTGCTGCTCGAACTCCTTGGCTTCCTGGCGCGTCTTGTCGACGATCGACCACTTCGTGTGCGGCACCACCATGTCGTCCTTGCCGAACGAGATGCCGGCCTTGAACGCGTGATAGAAGCCGAGACCCATGATGCGGTCGCAGAAGATCACCGTCTCCTTCTGACCGCAGTGGCGGTAGACGGTGTCGATCATCGACGAGATCTCGCGCTTGGTCATCAAGCGATTGACCACGTCGTACGGCACCTTCGTATTGCGCGGCAGCACGCTGCCGAGCACGACGCGGCCAGGCGTCGTCTCGTACCAGCGCTTGACCTCGTTGCCGTCGGCATCGAGGCCTTCCCAGCGGTACTTGATCTTCGTGTGCAGCGTGATCGCCCTGGCGTTGAGCGCGTGGTCGATGTCGGACATGTTGCCGAACACCTTGCCCTCGCCTGGCTCGCCCTCGCGGATGAGCGAGAGGTAGTAGAGGCCGAGCACGATGTCCTGCGACGGCACGATGATCGGCGCACCGTTCGCCGGGTGCAGGATGTTGTTGGTCGACATCATCAGCACGCGCGCTTCGAGCTGCGCTTCGAGCGACAGCGGAACGTGCACGGCCATCTGGTCGCCGTCGAAGTCGGCGTTGAACGCGGCGCAGACCAGCGGATGCAGCTGGATCGCCTTGCCCTCGATCAGCACCGGCTCGAAGGCCTGGATGCCGAGGCGGTGCAGGGTCGGCGCGCGGTTCAACAGCACCGGATGCTCGCGGATCACCTCGTCGAGGATGTCCCAAACCTCCGGCTTCTCCTTCTCCACCAGCTTCTTCGCCTGCTTCACCGTCGTCGACAGTCCCTTCGCGTCAAGCCGCGAATAGATGAATGGCTTGAATAGCTCGAGCGCCATCTTCTTCGGCAGGCCGCACTGATGCAGCTTGAGCTCGGGACCGACCACGATCACCGAACGGCCGGAGTAGTCGACGCGCTTGCCGAGCAGGTTCTGGCGGAAGCGGCCCTGCTTGCCCTTGAGCATATCGGCGAGCGACTTCAGCGGACGCTTGTTGGCACCGGTGATGACGCGGCCGCGGCGGCCGTTGTCGAACAGTGCGTCGACGGCCTCCTGCAGCATGCGCTTTTCGTTGCGGATGATGATGTCCGGTGCACGCAGCTCGATCAGCCGCTTCAGACGATTGTTGCGGTTGATGACGCGGCGATAGAGATCGTTCAGGTCCGAGGTGGCGAAGCGGCCGCCGTCGAGGGGCACGAGTGGACGCAGATCCGGCGGGATCACCGGGACCACCGTCAGGATCATCCACTCCGGCTTGTTGCCCGACGCGAGGAACGCCTCGATCAGCTTCAGGCGCTTGGCGATCTTCTTCTTCTTGATGTCGCTGTCGGTCTCGGCGAGCTCGGCGCGCAGTTCACCCTGCAGCTTTTCGAGATCCATGCCCTTGAGCACCTCGCGGATCGCTTCCGCACCGATCATCGCGGTGAAGGAATCCGGCCCGAACTCCTCCTGCGCCTTGAGATACTCGTCTTCGGACAGGAGCTGACGGTCCTTCAGCGGCGTGAGGCCCGGCTCAAGCACGACGTAATATTCGAAGTACAGGATGCGCTCGAGGTCCTTCAGCGTCATGTCGAGCAGCATGCCGATGCGGCTCGGGAGCGACTTCAGGAACCAGATGTGCGCAACCGGCGCAGCGAGCTCGATGTGGCCCATGCGCTCGCGCCGCACGCGCGAGAGCGTCACCTCGACCGAGCACTTCTCGCAGATGATGCCCTTGTACTTCATGCGCTTGTACTTGCCGCACAAGCACTCGTAGTCCTTGATCGGCCCAAAGATGCGCGCGCAGAACAGGCCGTCGCGCTCGGGCTTGAAGGTCCGGTAGTTGATCGTCTCCGGCTTTTTGATTTCGCCGTAGGACCAGGACAGAATCTTCTCCGGGCTCGCGATCGAAATCCGGATCTGGTCGAAGACCTGAGCCGGCGTCTGCGGGCTGAAGAGATTCATCACTTCTTGGTTCATCGCGTTCTCCTTGGCCGCCGCCGCGGCCCGCAATCAATTCTTTGCCGTCATCCCATAGGCGCCTGAAGCGCAAACGGGAGGAAGGGAGCGGCGCCCTCGCCGCTCCCGGATCGTTGCTACTCGGCCGCTTCCGCCGTCGGCTCGTTGCCCGGCCGCGACTGCTTGGAGTTGTGCAGGTCGACGTTGAGGCCGAGCGAGCGCATCTCCTTGACCAGCACGTTGAAGCTTTCGGGGATACCCGCTTCGAACGTGTCGTCGCCGCGCACGATCGCCTCGTACACCTTGGTACGGCCGGCGACGTCGTCCGACTTCACGGTGAGCATCTCCTGCAGCGTGTAGGCCGCGCCGTAGGCTTCCAGCGCCCACACCTCCATTTCGCCGAAGCGCTGACCGCCGAACTGGGCCTTGCCGCCGAGCGGCTGCTGGGTGACCAGCGAGTAAGGTCCGATCGAACGCGCGTGGATCTTGTCGTCCACGAGATGGTGCAGCTTCAGCATGTAGATGTAGCCGACGGTCACCTTGCGGTCGAACGGCTCGCCCGTACGCCCGTCGAAGACGGTCGACTGGCCGGACCGGTCGACGCCAGCGAGCTCGAGCATGTGCTCGATGTCCGCCTCCTTGGCGCCGTCGAAGACTGGCGTCGCAATCGGCACGCCGTGGCGCAGGTTGCCGCCGAGCTCGACCAGCTCCGGGTCGCCGAGGCTCTTGATGGTCTCGTCGTCACCGTAGACCTTCTTGAGCATCTCCTTGAGCGGCTTCGGATCGCGCTTGCCCTGATAGGCATCAACGCCCTGCCCGATCTTCAGGCCCAGCGCCGCGCAGGCCCAGCCGAGGTGGGTTTCCAGAATCTGGCCCACGTTCATGCGGCTCGGCACGCCCAGCGGATTGAGCACGATGTCGGCATGCGTGCCGTTCTCGAGGAACGGCATGTCTTCGATCGGCACGATCTTGGACACGACGCCCTTGTTGCCGTGACGGCCGGCCATCTTGTCGCCGGGCTGGATCTTGCGCTTCACCGCGACGAAGACCTTGACCATCTTCATCACGCCCGGAGGCAGCTCGTCGCCGCGCTGCAGCTTTTCGACCTTGTCGAGGAAGCGCTGCTCGAGCAGCTTCTTCGACTCGTCGTACTGCTTCCGGATCGCTTCGATCTCGGCCATCAGCTTGTCGTTCGGCGAGGCGAACTGCCACCACTGCGAGCGCGGATACTCGTCGAGCACCGCACGGGTGATCTTGGAGTCCTTCTTAAAGCCCTTCGGGCCCGCAATGCCCTGGCGGCCTTCCATCAGCTCGGCGAGGCGGCCGTAGACGTTGCGGTCGAGGATCGCCTGCTCGTCGTCGCGGTCCTTGGCGAGACGTTCGATCTCTTCACGCTCGATCGCGAGTGCGCGCTCGTCCTTCTCGACGCCGTGCCGGTTGAACACGCGCACTTCGACGACAGTGCCCTGCACGCCCGGCGGCACACGCAGCGACGTGTCGCGGACGTCGGACGCCTTCTCGCCGAAGATCGCGCGCAGAAGCTTTTCTTCCGGCGTCATCGGGCTTTCGCCCTTCGGCGTGATCTTGCCGACGAGGATGTCGCCGGCGTGCACTTCCGCGCCGATATAGACGATGCCAGCTTCGTCGAGGTTCTTCAGCGCCTCTTCCGAAACGTTCGGGATGTCGCGGGTGATTTCTTCGGGACCGAGCTTGGTGTCACGCGCCATCACCTCGAATTCCTCGATGTGGATGGACGTGAACACGTCGTCCTTCACGATCCGCTCGGAGAGCAGGATCGAGTCCTCGAAGTTGTAGCCGTTCCACGGCATGAACGCGACCAGCACGTTGCGGCCGAGCGCGAGTTCGCCGAGATCGGTCGAGGGACCGTCCGCGATGATGTCGCCCTTCGTCACCTGATCGCCCACCTTCACCAGCGGACGCTGGTTGATGCAGGTATTCTGGTTCGAGCGCTGGTACTTCATCAGCCGGTAGATATCGACGCCCGGCTTGGTCGGATCGCTCTCGTCCGTCGCGCGGATGACGATACGGGTCGCGTCGACCTGGTCGACGATACCGGTGCGGCGCGCCGCGATGGCAGCACCCGAGTCACGCGCAACGACGCCTTCCATGCCGGTGCCGACGAACGGCGCCTCGGCGCGAACGAGCGGCACCGCCTGGCGCTGCATGTTCGAGCCCATCAGCGCGCGGTTGGCGTCGTCGTTCTCGAGGAACGGGATGAGCGCCGCGGCCACCGAGACGAGCTGCTTCGGCGACACGTCCATGTAGTCGACCTTGTCGCGCGGCACGAGGTGCACGTCGCCCGCCTGCCGGCAGACGATGAGGTCTTCCGTGAAGCGGCCCTTGTTGTCGATCGCCGCGTTCGCCTGCGCTACCGCATGGCGGCTCTCTTCCATAGCGGAGAGGTAGACCACCTCGTCGGTGACGCGGCCGTCCTTCACCTTGCGGTACGGCGTCTCGACGAAGCCGTACTTGTTCACCCGCGCGTAGGTCGCGAGCGAGTTGATCAGGCCGATGTTCGGACCTTCCGGCGTCTCGATCGGGCAGATGCGGCCGTAATGCGTCGGGTGCACGTCGCGCACCTCGAAGCCCGCGCGCTCGCGCGTGAGACCGCCCGGACCGAGCGCGGAGAGACGCCGCTTGTGCGTGATCTCCGAGAGCGGATTGGTCTGATCCATGAACTGCGAGAGCTGCGAGGAGCCGAAGAACTCGCGCACCGCCGCCGCCGCCGGCTTCGCGTTGATCAGGTCCTGCGGCATGACGGTATCGATATCGACCGACGACATGCGCTCCTTGATCGCGCGCTCCATGCGCAAGAGACCGATGCGGTACTGGTTCTCCATCAGCTCGCCGACCGATCTGACGCGGCGGTTGCCGAGGTGGTCGATGTCGTCGATCTCGCCCTTGCCGTCGCGTAGATCGACCAGCGTCTTGATCACCGCGAGGATGTCTTCCTTGCGCAGCACGCGCATCGTGTCCGGCGCGTCGAGCTCGAGGCGCATGTTCATCTTCACGCGGCCGACCGCGGACAGGTCGTAGCGCTCCGGATCGAAGAACAGCGAACGAAACATCGCTTCCGCGGTGTCGACCGTCGGCGGCTCGCCCGGACGCATGACGCGATAGATATCGAACAGCGCATCCTCGCGCGTCATGTTCTTGTCGACGGTGAGCGTGTTGCGGATGTAGGCGCCGACATTGACGTGGTCGATGTCGAGCAGCGGCAGTTCCTTGTAGCCGGCTTCGGTGAGAACCTTCAGGTTCTTTTCGTTCAATTCCTCGCCGGCCTCCATGTAGATTTCGCCGGTCTTTGGATTGACGAGGTCCTCGGCGACGTAGTTGCCGACCAGTTCCTCGTCGGTCATGCGCAGCGCCTTGAGGCCCTTTTCGGCGAGTTGACGCGCCTGGCGCACGGTGAGCTTCTTGCCCGCCTCAATCACCGTCTTGCCGGTGTCGGCGTCGACCAGATCGTTGATCGCCTTGTAGCCGCGCATCCGGTTCGCATCGAACGGCACGCGCCAGCCTTCCTTCGCACGCTTATAAGTGACGTGCTTGTAGAAAGTGGAGAGGATTTCCTCGCCGTTGAGGCCGAGCGCATACAGAAGCGACGTCGCCGGAATCTTTCGGCGGCGGTCGATACGCGCATGGACGATGTCCTTGGCATCGAACTCGATGTCGAGCCAGGAGCCGCGATACGGAATGATGCGGGCGGCGAACAGGAGCTTGCCGCTCGAGTGCGTCTTGCCCTTGTCGTGATCGAAGAAGACGCCCGGCGAACGGTGCATCTGCGAGACGATGACGCGCTCAGTGCCGTTGACGATGAACGTACCGTTGTTCGTCATCAGCGGGATGTCGCCCATGTAGACATCCTGCTCCTTGATGTCCTTCACGGAGCGGGCGCCCGTCTCCTCCTCGATATCGAACACGATCAGGCGCAGCGTCACCTTGAGCGGTGCAGCGTAAGTCATGCCGCGCTGTCGGCACTCGTCCACGTCATACTTCGGCGGCTCGAATTCGTACTTCACGAATTCGAGCGTCGAGGAATTGGAGAAATCGGAAATCGGGAAGACCGACTTGAAGACAGTCTGCAGCCCTTCGTCGGGGCGGCCGCCGGTCGGCTCCTTCACGAGGAGGAACTGATCGTACGATGCCTTCTGAACCTCGATGAGGTTCGGCATCTCTGCTATTTCTTTGATGGATCCGAAAAACTTTCTTACGCGCTTGCGACCGATAAACGTCTGCGCCATCGTGTTCTCTCTCGATTCTCGCTGTCGGCGGGTTGCGCGGGCGCCTCTCCGAACAGCCGCATCCAATCGCGACCATCAGGACAGGCGTCGGGGCCGCCCGGTTCTATGTGATTCGGGTGGAACCCGAACCGCCGCATTTCCGCCTCGTGAAGGGGTGCCCGCTCACGATAGCATTCTCGAAATTTCAGCCCGTGCCTGGTGAAGACCGACGTATATGGTGTGTCACCGCCTCTTTCGCAAACCGGGAGACCTCATCCCGGCGTTTCTCCTCAGTCCTGCCGGCTTGAGCCGGACTTGTCGTGGAGGGTTCCCCCTCTCTTGCTTGTGAGCACCGGGTCGCTCCGGCCCCAGATTTCGGCGGTGCCCCCGGGCCGCTCAGGCGCGCCCGGGGATTTTCGCCTGAGATAAGCGTCGCTTACTTCAGCTCAACCTTGGCGCCGGCCTTTTCGAGCGTGGCCTTGATCTTCTCGGCCTCGTCCTTGGCAACGCCTTCCTTGACGGGCTTCGGCGCGCCCTCGACCAGGTCCTTTGCCTCTTTCAGGCCGAGGCCGGTCAGCGCACGCACTTCCTTGATTACTTCGATCTTCTTGTCGCCGGCCGAGGCGAGGACGACCGTGAACTCGGTCTTCTCTTCCGCCGGGGCGGCGCCGCCAGCGGCGCCGGCGGGGCCAGCCGCAACCGCCACCGCGGCGGCAGCCGAGACGCCCCACTTCTCTTCCAGCATCTTGGCGAGGTCCGCCGCCTCGAGGACGGTTAGGCTCGACAATTCGTCGACGATCTTCTTCAGGTCAGCCATTGTTTCGGTTTCCTATTCGATTCGAACCAGAGATTTCGTTTGAGTGAGCCGTCAGGCCGCTTCGCCCTTGGAGGCATAGGCCTGAACCACGCGCGCGACCTTGGCCGCGGGAGCGTTGGCGAGCTGCGCAAGCTTCGTCGCCGGAGCCTGGATGAGGCCGACGAGTTTGGCGCGCAGTTCGTCCAGAGACGGCAGCGAGGCGAGCGCCTTCACGCCGTTCGGGTCCAGAGCCGTCTTGCCCATCGAGCCGCCAAGGATGACGAACTGCTCGTTCGCCTTGGCGAAATCGATAGCCACCTTCGGCGCCGCAACCGGATCGCCTGAATAGGCGAGCACGGTCGGCCCCTTTAACAGGGGCGCAATTCCGGCAGCGTCGGTGTCCTTGAGCGCGATCTTGGCGAGACGGTTTTTCGCGACCTTCACGCGCGCGCCAGCCTGCTTCATCTGCTGACGCAGATTTTGCATCTGGGCGACCGTGAGGCCGGCATAGTGAGCCACCACGACGACCTGGGAGGCCTTGAAGACCTCGGTCAGCTCGGTAATGGACTCCTGCTTAGCCGCTCGATCCACTGCAAGCTCTTTCCGGTTTTGGCGGCCCACCGCATTCGCAGGAGCCGCCGGTTACGCCAGCCGTCCTGCTTCATTCCGCTCGCGCGAACCGGGCAGGACGACGCCTGGAAGCCTGCCCTCCCGACGGCCGCGCGGCCGAACGGGGTAGTCGAGGTTCGAACCAAACCAGCGCGTCGGTGACGCGCAAACCTGGGTCTCATCCCCGTCTGTGCTGGCCCCACTTTCGTTGTCCGACCTACTGACGCAGATCGACGCGGGATTAAGCCTCGGCTTTCGCTCCGGCACCAGCAGTCTTGGACAGGTCGGCCGATTGTCTTTCGGATCAAAGCCTTGGGCCAAAACCCTCATCTTCATCCGCAAGCTGATCGGCATTTGCGCGCAACAGCAAAACGGCAGCGCCGGAACCCTTCCTTTCAGATGCCCCACCGGGATGCCAAAAAGGAATGTCGTCCAATCACCATCGATTTGCAGAGACGCACAAAGGCATGCCGACAAACCGGTCGGCACGCCCCGTAGCTCTTGTCTAACGTCCGGAGGAGGAATTGCCAAGCGTTTTCTTGGCCCTCTCCCCAGTGGATTTAGTGCGCCTGGCCGCCCGAGGAGAGCGAGGCGAGGTCCACCTTCACGCCCGGGCCCATGGTCGAGGAGATCGCCACCCGGTTGATGTAGTGGCCCTTTGCCCCTGACGGTTTCGCCTTGTTCACCGCGTCGGTGAAGGCCTTGATATTCTCGACGAGCTTTTCCTCCGAGAACGAAGCCTTCCCAACGCCCGCCTGCACGATGCCGGCCTTCTCGACGCGGAACTCAACCGCGCCGCCCTTGGCCGCCTTCACCGCGCCGGCGACATCCATGGTGACGGTTCCGACCTTCGGGTTCGGCATCATGCCGCGCGGGCCGAGCACCTTACCGAGGCGTCCGACCAGCGGCATCATGTCGGGCGTGGCAATGCAGCGATCGAAGTCGATCGTGCCGCCATTCACCTTCTCGACCAGGTCTTCAGCGCCGACGACATCGGCGCCCGCAGCCTTCGCCTCGTCCGCCTTGGCGCCGCGCGCGAACACGCCGACGCGCACCGTGCGGCCAGAGCCGTTCGGCAGATTGCACACGCCGCGCACCATCTGGTCGGCATGCTTGGGATCTACGCCGAGATTCATCGCGATCTCGATCGTCTCGTCGAACTTCGCCTTGGCGCGCTCCTTCACGAGCTTGACGGCTTCGGCGATCGGATAGGCCTTCTCGCGGTCGATACCCTCGCGGATAACCTTCGTACGCTTTCCAATTTTCATCGCTGTTACTCCGCCACCGCCAGGCCCATCGAGCGGGCGGAGCCTTCGATCATCTTCATCGCGGCTTCGATTGAGTCGCAGTTCAAGTCCTTCATCTTCTGCTCGGCGATCTCGCGCACCTGCTTCTTGGTGACCTGACCGACCGAGGAGATGCCCGGCGTCTTCGAGCCGCTTTCGAGGCCGGCCGCCTTCTTCAGGAAGTACGAAACCGGCGGCGTCTTCAGTTCGAATGTGAAGGAGCGATCCTGGTAGGTCGTGATGATGACCGGGATCGGCATGCCCTTTTCCATCTTCTGCGTCTGCGCGTTGAACGCCTTGCAGAACTCCATGATGTTGAGGCCACGCTGACCGAGCGCCGGACCGATCGGCGGCGACGGGTTCGCGGCGCCCGCAGGCACCTGCAATTTAAGGAATCCAGTAACTTTCTTTGCCATCGACTACTCCTTTGGTGGTGCGGATCTTGGCGGTTGGCGGCCGCCTCACCTCCCACGCTCTGATCACAGCCGGACGGCGCCCGGCCGTGCAAACGGTCAGACCTTCTCGACCTGACCGAATTCCAATTCCACCGGCGTCGCGCGGCCGAAGATCGACACCGCGACCTTCACGCGCGAGCGTCCTTCGTCGACTTCCTCGACCACGCCGTTGAACGACGCGAACGGGCCGTCCGACACGCGGACCTGCTCGCCGACCTCGAACGAGATCGACGGCTTCGGACGCTCCACGCCCTCCTGCACCTGCCGCAGGATGCGCTGCGCCTCGGCTTCCGAAATCGGCATCGGCTTGTTGTCGGCCCCGAGGAAGCCGGTGACCTTCGGCGTGTTCTTAATCAGATGGTAGACGTCGTCGGTCAGATCCATCTTCACCAGCACATAACCGGGGAAGAACTTGCGCTCAGCGTTCACCTTGCGGCCGCGCCGCATCTCGACAACGGTCTCCTTCGGCACAAGCACTTCCTCGAAGTGATCGGCCAGCCCGCGCTGCTTCGCCTGCTCGCGGATGGATTCAGCGACCTTGTTCTCGAAATTCGAATAAGCGTGCACAATGTACCAGCGCTTCGGCCGAGTGGTCGTGATTGCGGCAGTATCGGTCATCGCAAACTCTTTAGCCTCCAATGCCGAGCACGAATGTCACGGCAATGCGCATGATCTGATCAGCGACGAGGAAGAACACCGAGGCGATCGCGACCATCACGAACACCATAGCGGTGGTGATGGCTGTCTCCTTGCGCGACGGCCAGGTCACCTTGCGCGTTTCTTCGCGCACCTCCTGGAAGAACTTGAAGGGAGACGTCGCCATTCGAAATCCTGTCAAACCGATTACGTCACGTACGAATCCAAACGCTGGCCGCAATCCGCGGCCCGCGTTTGGCAAGAAACCTTGTCCGAGCCGGCTAGTGCCGGATCCCCCGCCTGGCAGGAGTGGAGGGACTCGAACCCCCAACCCCCGGTTTTGGAGACCGGTGCTCTAGCCATTGAGCTACACTCCTCCGGAAGCGGATACGGCGAACCTATAAGGTCCGCCGCGGTGCTCTCATGCATGATAGCCGCCTGCAATGCAAGCGTGGCGACGCCGACGGCTCCTCCGTCGCTGGCGCCAAACTTTGACGGCGGCCATATCCACCTGTACGGCATGAGAAAAACCCCGCTTCCCGGGGAGTTGTGGTGATATGGCGCCTCCCCTCCTGCAACTCAAGGACATCGGCCTGACCTTCGGCGGGACCCCGCTCCTGACCGGTGCGGAACTTTCGGTTTCCCCGGGCGAGCGCGTGTCGCTGATTGGCCGCAACGGATCGGGGAAATCGACCCTGCTGCGCATGGCAGCCAGGCTCGCCGAGCCCGACCGCGGCACGGTCTTCGTGCAGCCGGGTGCGTTGGTGCGGTACTTGCCGCAAGAGGCAGATTTCTCCGGCTTTGCGAGCACGCGCGCCTACGTGGAGGCGGGCCTCACGCCGACCGACGATCCGCACGTCGCGCAGCACCTGCTCGAGCAACTCGGACTGACCGGTGAGGAAGACCCGAAGCATCTCTCCGGCGGCGAGGTCAGGCGCGCCTCGCTTGCGCGCGTGCTCGCTCCCTCGCCCGACATCCTGCTGCTGGACGAGCCAACCAACCATCTGGATTTGACGACCATCGAATGGCTCGAGTGCGAGCTCGAAAGCCGCCGGGCGGCGCTGGTCATCATCAGCCATGACCGGCGCTTCCTCTCCAACCTCACCCGGACCACCGTGTGGCTCGACCGCGGTGCGACGCGCAGGCTCGAACGCGGCTTCGCGCATTTCGAGGAATGGCGCGACGCGCTATTGGCGGAAGAAGAGCGCGCGCAGCACAAACTGGCGCGCAAAATCGCCGCGGAAGAAAACTGGATGCGCTATGGCGTGACCGCCCGGCGCAAGCGCAACATGCGCCGCGTCGCCGAATTGCAGGCTCTGCGCGAGGCCAAGCGCACGCATCGCGGCGTCGCCGGCAATGCGGACATCACCGTGTCGGCAGCCGAAGCGTCCGGCAAGCTCGTGATCGAAGCAGAGCGTATATCCAAGAGCTACGACGATCGGCGGATCGTTGCCGATTTCTCGCTGCGCGTCGCGCGTGGCGATCGAGTCGGCATCATCGGCCCAAACGGCAGCGGTAAGACGACGCTGATCTCGCTGCTCACCGGCGCAGTTGAGTCCGACGCAGGCACGCTGCGGCTCGGCGCCAATGTGCAGATCGGCACCCTTACGCAGCACCGCGACAGTCTCGCCCCTGAAACGACCGTGGCAGAGGCGCTCACGGGCGGTGCGGGCGAGACGGTGATGGTGAACGGCGCGCCCAAACACGTCGTCGGCTACATGCGCGACTTCCTGTTCGCGCCGGAGCAGGCGCGCACGCCCCTCTCAAAACTCTCCGGCGGCGAACGTGGGCGTCTGATGCTCGCGCAGACGTTTGCGAAGCCGTCGAACCTGCTGGTGCTCGACGAACCGACCAACGACCTCGACATGGAGACGCTGGACGTCCTCGAGGACATGCTGGCCGATTATCCCGGGACGGTGTTGTTGATCAGCCACGACCGCGATTTTCTCGACCGGCTGGTCACGTCGGTCATCGCGCCGGAAGGCGACGGCCGTTGGGTCGAATACGCGGGCGGCTATTCCGACATGCTGTCGCAGCGCGGCGCCGACCTCACCCGTGAGGCGCGCCGGAGCGAGCCCGAGAGGTCTTCGCGACCGGCGCCGGAGCGGCCTGCCCCTGCACCGAAGCGGAAGCTAACCTTCAAGGAGAAGCACGCCCTCGAAACGCTGCCGAAGACAATTGCCGAACTCAATGAGGGAGCGCAAAGCCTGACCGCGCGCCTCGATGATCCCCGGTTTTACGAGCGCGATCGCACCGCCTTCGAGCAGGCGAGCGCCCGGCTGGGCGATCTGCAGCGGCAGATTGCTGCCGCCGAGGAGCTATGGCTCGAACTCGAGATCTTGCGCGAGGAACTGGCTGCAGCCGACGGTCGTTGATAGGCTCGGGCACACGGTATTTCTGATTCTTCTGATGGTATCGACACACGTTATGCAGCGCGTCTCGCGATGTTGCGCCCGCGCAAGCGCGAGTTGACTCAAACTTCTTTATGTATCCGAAGGAGGTTCTCCTTTGCGCACGCTTGACCGACTTTCACCCATACGCGCCTTTCTCGCAGGCGCCGTGACCCTTTCCCTGGTCCTTCCCGCCGTCGCCGCCACCGGTCCTTTTGCGGAATTTTCCGGCAATTGGTCCGGAAATGGGACCATCCGCCAGCACAGCGGAAGTGGCGAACGCATCCGGTGCAACGCGACCTACAGCCCGCGCGGCGCCAGCAATCTTGAGGTTCGCCTCCGTTGCGCCAGCGACAGCTACAATTTCGACCTGACCGGACATCTCGCCGCAGCCGGCAGCAACCAGATCAGCGGCCAGTGGACCGAGAACACCCGCGGCATTGGCGGCACCATTGGCGGCACCGCAAACGGCGACCGGATGCTGATGCACGTCGAAAGCGCGGGCTTCTCGGCCGATTTGACGATGATCATGCACGGCAAACGACAGGATGTTACGATCAGCTCGCATGGCGGCGGCGAGATCGTGAGCGCGAGCATCTCGATGAGCCGCCGCTGACGCGTGACGCCCGCGCCGCCCGGTCGCGGGCACGGAAGCGACGGCGATGGAAAACCGCGCCCGCTACGCTGTGATCGGCGCCTTCGTGCTGGCCTGCCTGCTTGCGGGCTTCGGCTTCGTCTACTGGATCGCCAATACAGGCGGCATCGGCGCGCGAGCGGTCTACGCCGTGCGCTTCAACGAGCCAATCGGCGGCATCACCACCGGCGCGAGCGTGCTGTTCAATGGCATCCGCGTCGGCGCGGTGTCGTCGATCAAACTCGAGCCGAACGATCCGAGGCAGGTCACCGCCCTGCTTTCGGTCCAGCCGTCGACGCCCATCCGCGCGGACACGACAGTAGGCTTGAGCTTTCAGGGCTTGACCGGCGCGCCTGCCATCGCGCTAAAGGGCGGAGCACCCGACGCGCCACGGCTGACATCGGAAAACGGTCAGCCGCCATTGCTGATCGCCGCGCCCGGCGCCGGCGAAAGCCTCAGCGATTCAGCACGCACGACTGTCAAACATATCGATGAATTGATCGGGGAGAATGCCAAGCCGCTGAACATGGCGATTAGCGGCATCGCCTCTTTCGGCGATGTACTCGGGCGCAATTCGCAGCGTTTGGAAGGTCTGATTGGCGGGCTAGAGAATTTGACCGGAGCCGGAAAGAAGGAAGCCCCTCCGACCTACGATCTCAGCGCGGCCAGCGATTTCGCTGGGCTCAGCCAGACGATGCCGCAACTCGTCGTCGGCGAGATCAATGCGCTCCTCGTTTTCGACACGCAGAAGATCCAGACCCGAACAGCGGCCGGCACCTATGCCGCGCTTCCCGATGTGCAATGGGCGGACACCTTGCCGAAGCTCGTGCAGGCGAAACTCGTGCAGAGCTTCGAGAATGCGAGGCAGATCGGATCGGTCAGCCGGCCGCTCGACCAACTCACGCCCGAATATCGCCTGGACGTCAGCATCCGCACGTTCCAGGTCGGCCCGGAGAATGCGGCGCAGGTCGAATTCGCGGCGCGGCTCGTCAGCGACAAAGGCGCGGTGAAAGCGGCGAAGATCTTTACCGCGAACGCTCCCGCCAAAAGCATGGACGCGGCCGATGTCGTCGCCGCGCTCGATCAGGCCTTTCGTCAGGTCGCAAACGAAATCGTGCGCTGGACCCTCGCCGAGGCGCAGGGCGACGACGTACCGCAAGGCCAGAAGAAAGCGCTGTAAGCCTCAGGTCGCGCTAGCTTAATGCCTCGCGACCGTTCCCCCTCGGGACGCGCGTTTTTGCGCAATCATGCGCGAGAGGACAGGATCATCCCCGGTTCCAGGAACTTCGGTGTCATGCCCGTGTTGCGGCTCTTGGGGCGCAAACGTTCGACAGGGGAGTTTCGTGGGGACACGCATCATCCACCTCGTGAATCCGAAAACGGATTCGCTGACCACGCGTCCGATCTATTTCAATCGCGCGCTATATTCGCCGCTTGCGGGCTTGCTTGCGGTCGCCGCTACCATTCCGCGCGACAAATATGAAGTCGTGCTCACCGACGAGAACATCGAAAGGGTCGATTTCGATTTGAAAGCCGATCTGGTCGGTATTTCCGCCATGACGTCCTACGTCAACCGCGGCTACGAGATCGCCGACGAATATCGCGCGCGCGGCATTCCGGTCGTGATGGGGGGCGTGCACCCGAGCTTCATGCCGAAGGAGGCACTGCAGCACTGCGATGCAGTGGTCATTGGCGAGGTCGAGCTGGTCATCGACAGACTGCTCGACGATCTCAAACGCGGCGAGATGCACGGCATCTACAAGTCCGACACGCTGCATCCGATGGTCGGGCTCAACATGCCCCGCTACGACCTGTTGAAAAAGCACCGCTACGTCAACAAGACCTTCGTGCAGACCTCGCGCGGCTGCCACCAGGGCTGCACGTTTTGCGCCGAACCGCTGATGAACGGTCTGCGCTTCCGCTATCGCCCGGTGGACGAAGTGATCCATGAAATGGAGAACTGCGGGTCCCGCACCATCTCCATCAACGACGCCGACTTCTTCGGCACGCCGGAGCGCCCGAAGGAAGTCATGCGCGCACTGAAAGGGCGCGGCATCAAATGGCAGGCGGGCGTCACCTCCAAATTGGCGCAGGACGATCGCATGCTCGAGCTCGCCACCGAGAGCGGCTGCACCTTGCTCAGCATCGGCTTCGAGTCGATTTCGCGCGAGACGCTCAAGAGCGTGCACAAGCATGTCAACCGGCCAGAGAATTTCGCCGCGCTGGTCGAGAAGGTGCACTCCTACGGCATCATGGTGTTCGGCCTGTTCATGTTCGGCTTCGACGGCGACGACATCGACGTGTTCGACGACACGGTCGATTTCAACATCCAGACCGGCTACGACGCCTGCGCCTACTCGACGCTGACGCCTTATCCCGGCACGCTCACCTGGTACGAGTTGAAGAAAGCGAACCGCATCGTCTCCTTCGACTGGACGATGTACGACCAGGGCCAGGTGGTCTATCGGCCCGCCAAGATGTCGATGGACGAACTGCGCTATGGCAAGCGCGGCGCCTATGCGCGTTTCTATTCCGGCTCATCGATGGCGCGCCGCTTTCCCCGCGACCTCGGGCGCAATCTGGCGCAATGGGGCATCTACAACCTGTTCATGCGCAAGGCGGCGGCAACGGATACCACCAACATGGTCCCGACCCGCACCACCGAGCCGGATTATGCGCCGTTCCCACCCCTCCTGCCGGTCAAGCGCGAATGGCGGGCCGCCGTGCTGGAGGCGGCAGGTCAGCCCGAGCAGGTCGAAGCCGCACAATAGCCCCACGGGAACTTACGTGGCCGAAGCTTGTTGAAGATGTTGCCCCGGCCGGGCGTCTGTCCCCCTCCCCCCAAGGGTCCGGCTGGAGAAGTTGAGTAACTGAGAAAGGCCGCACTGTCCCCCCGTGCGGCCTTTCTTTATGTCTCGGCCGAGACGACGAGCTTGCGCTGCAGCGGCAGCGCCTGCCAGCCGTACCGTTCGGCGACGAGGCCCCACAGACCCTTCGGCGCCCAGAGCATCACGCCGATCGCCACCGCACCCATCATAATCAGGTACATGCTGCCGAGATCGGCCAATGTCTGCCGCAGCACGAAGAAGATCACAGTCCCGACCACGGGGCCCTCGATGCGACCGACTCCGCCGATCACGGTGATAAAGATCACGAACGCCGTCCAGTCGTTCACGCTGAAGGCGGTGTCGGGCGAAATGCGCAGCTTCATCAGGAAGATCAGCGAGCCGATCATGCCCGTGCCTCCGGCCGTCAGCAGATACACGACGAATTTCAATCGACCCACGTCGATGCCCCCGCTCTGCGCCGCCACTTCGTTGTCGCGGATGGCGGTGAGCGCAAGCCCATGCCGCGAGCGCAACAATATGAACAGCGCAGCGAGCACGATGACCGTCAGGCCGAGCGCCAGCCAATATATTTCAAATTCGCGCAAGCTGCGGGTCGGCGCTATGGCGAGAATGATCGGCGCCGGCAGGCTGATGCCGGAGCCGCCGCCCAAGGCGGAGAGTTGCGAGGCCAGCAGACGGAATACTTCCGCCAC
>Ga0207826_1000014_pt1 | contig 42178 bp, 41 predicted proteins | sample LuqExpMetageno80_FD_187837 | JGI IMG/M metagenome (GOLD analysis project Ga0207826, IMG submission 187837) | Tropical forest soil microbial communities from Luquillo Experimental Forest, Puerto Rico - Sample 80 (SPAdes) | ecosystem: Environmental > Terrestrial > Soil > Tropical forest ... | reverse complement strand
ATCTCGACCGGCAGGTGCGCGACTGGTTCAAGGCGCAGGCGGAAGCGCTCGGCTGCATCGTCACGATCGACGACATGGGCAACATGTTCGCGCGCCGCGCGGGCGTGCGGACCGATGTGCCGCCGATCGCTTTCGGCAGCCATCTCGATACGCAGCCGACCGGCGGGAAGTTCGACGGCGCGCTCGGCGTGCTCGCGGCGCTGGAGGCGATGCGTACGATGGTGCGTGCCGGTTATGAAACCTTCGCGCCGATCGAGGTAGTCAACTGGACGAACGAGGAAGGCTCGCGGTTCTCGCCGGCGATGCTCTCCTCCGGAGTCTTCGCCGGCGTGTTCACGCGCGAGCATGCGGCCACGCGTGCGGATCGCGACGGCGAGACGTTCGGCAACGCGCTCGAGACGATCGGCTATCGCGGGCCGGAGCGCTGCGGCGAACACAAGCTCTCGGCCTTCTTCGAATTACACATCGAGCAGGGTCCCTATCTCGAGGCGGAAGGCAAGGACGTCGGCGTGGTCACCGGCGTGCAGGCGATGCGCTGGTACGAGGTGACGATCGTCGGCCAAGACAGTCACGCCGGCACGACGCCGATGCCGCGACGGCGCGACGCGCTGGTCGGCGCGGCGCATTTGATCTCGGCGGTGGAGAATGCGGCGCGTTCTTATCCCCCGGCCGTCGGCACGGTCGGCCGCGTAGAGGTGAAGCCCGGGTCGCCGAACGTCATTCCCGGCGAGGTGTTCTTCACCATCGACCTGCGCTGCCCCGATCCGGCGATCCTCGATTCGATTGAGCGCGATATCGCGGGTGCGGCGCAGCGCCTGCGGAGCGAGCGCACGTTGGAGATCGAACTGAAGACGATCTGGACGCAGCCGCCGCAGCCGTTTCATCCGGACTGCATCGCGGCGGTGCGCTCGGCAGTGCAGGTTTCGGGCTATTCGACGCGCGACATGATCTCGGGCGCGGGACACGACGCGGCATACGTCGCGCGCGTCGCACCGGCGTCGATGATCTTCGTGCCGTGCATGGACGGCATCAGCCACAACGAGGCGGAGTATTCCTCGAAGGAGCAGTGCGCCGCCGGCGCGCAGGTGCTGTTGCAGGCGGTGCTGGAGTTCGACCGGAAGCTCGCGGAACGATTTGGTACCTGACTATCCCCGCTCGTCCCTGTGAAGGCGGGGACCCACGCTGACCTGCCAAGCTGAACGGTCCTGCTGGATTCCCGTTTGCGCGGGAATGAGCGGAGTTTTTTGGGCCGCCTACCGCCTCCTCCACGGCAGCAAATTGACCGGGAAATCCGCACCTGTGCCGGTGCGTATTTCGATCGGACGCACGATGGGGCGCGGCGCACCGCCCGCATCGATCGTGCGCCGATAGAGGTGCCAAGTCGCATGCCCGAGCACAGGCAGCACGATCGCGAGGCCAAGGAAGCAGGGAATCGAGCCGATCACGAGCAGCGCCGCGACGATCAGCCCCCAGATCCCGAACGTCACCGGGTTGTGCGCCACCGCGCGCAGCGAGGTGCACAACGCGACCGCCGCACCGACGTCGCGGTCAACCAGCATCGGAAACGAAATTACGCCGACGCTGAGCGCCACCGCCGCAAAGCAGAGCCCGACGAAATTGCCGACCACGATGATGTACCAGCCGGCCGACGTGGTGACGAGATCGTGCACGAATTGATTCAGCGAAGCCGGCGAACCGTAGCCGAACGCCATGATGTAGATGCCATTGGCGACCGCAAGCCACACGCCGAAGATCACCACAAAGAGGAAAGCGATCGCGCAGATCGCGCCGATGGACGAGGAGTGGACGATGTCGAACGCCTCCATCACCGACGGCTCGCGCCCCTCCTCCCGCTGGCGGCTTAATTCGTAGAGCCCGAGCGCTGCGACAGGTCCGACCAGCGCGAAGCCGCTCGCAATGGGATAAATCAGCGGCAGCACCGAATAGCCGAAGGCAAGCCGCGCGACCACGAGGCCGATGATCGGATAGATCAGCACGACAAAGACCGCGTGCGTCGGCATTGATATGAAGTCGTCGAGGCCCTTGCGCAGCGCGATGTTCAGATCGGCCAGTCCGACCGTGCGCACCGTGATCGGCTGGACGCCCGCGCCTACCAGAATATTGGCCATCGTCATTCTCCCTGAGCGGCGCCCGGGGAATGCCGGCTGGAGTCGTCTCGTATCAGGGCGGCTCCATGTCGCCACGCCCGCGAGCTACTTCGCTTAAGAATAAGCCTGCACCGGCCAGGCGGGTTTCACGTTTTTTTGCGCTTGGAGCGGCTTTGTGCGTTGCACAAACGCCGTGTGCCGCAGCCGGCCATGACGAATTCATGAACACGGGCGCGCCCTCACATATACAGCGGCTCGTTCTCTAATCCCTTGTACAAATAGGCGACGTATTCGCCATAACCGTTGAAGATCAGCGTCGGCCGGCGCTCGCCGGTGCCAATTACCTCTTCCGTCGCCTGGCTCCAGCGCGGATGCGGCACGGCCGGATTGACGTTCGCCCAGAAGCCGTACTCGGACGACTGAAGCTCCTCCCACAACCCGACAGGCCGCTTCTCTACGAAAGAGAAGCGCACGATCGATTTCGCGGACTTGAAGCCGTACTTCCACGGAACCGCGAGGCGCAACGGCGCACCGTGCTGCTTTGCGAGCGGATGGCCGTAGGCGCCGGTGACCAGGAAGGCGAGTTCGTTCGTCGCCTCCGCCATCGTCAGCCCCTCGACATACGGCCACGGATACCAGGTCATGCGTTGGCCCGTCGCCATCTTACGGTCGAGGAAGCTCTCCATGCGGACGTATTTCGCCGAGCCAAGCGGACGCGCGAGATCGAGGAGCTTGGCGAACGGAAAGCCGGTCCAGGCGATCGCCATGCTCCAGGCTTCGACGCAGCGGTGGCGATAGGTGCGTTCTTCGAGGCCCACTTTGCGGATGAGATCATCGATGCCGATCTCGATCGGCTGCTCGACCATGCCGTCGATCTTAATCGTCCAGGGTCGCGTCAGCAGTGCCTGCGCGCGATCGGCGACCTCCTTGTCCATGCCGAATTCATAGAAATTATTGTAGTGGCCGTTGATGCGCTCGTCGGTGATCGGCCGATCGAGCGTGTATTTGTCATTGCGCCTTGCAGGATAGAGATCGGCCGTCGGATCGGGCGCGTCGGCCGTGCGCTGCGCACGTGCGAGCGCCGGCGCAAGCGCGGTTGCCGCAGCGCCGGCGAGCAGCGAACGACGGTTGAATACCAGGGCCTCGGGCGTGGCGAGAGCGTCAGGCAAATGCCAGCCAGAGCGGCGGATCAGTCGCATCGAATCTCTCCGGATGAACGCCGGGCAGCGATAGGGGCCAAGCGTGTCACAGGCAAGTCACGGTTACGGGAGACGGAACTTCGCCATTTAAACGTTCGTTCTCTGCCCGAGAACGGACATGGGTGAATTCGCCAATCGACAAGATAAGCAGCGGCTGCACGGCATCGAGCGCATGGATCAGATCAAGTTCGCGATCCTTGAATCGACCGGGGACATCACCATCGTGCCGCGCGTGCAGGCCGGGCCGCGGGCGGCTCGCGCGCACCGGCGGATGAGAAGAATCCAGCCTTTTTTGGCTTTACCGGCTGGCCAGCCATGCGGCGGCGCATCAGCGCGACGCCTTTTGGCATTAGTTCACTCGAGTTAGTTTACTCCGCCGCGCGCCTTGCCGCGATAATCTGGTCCGCGGTGCGACCGGTCAGTTCGGCCATGTGGTCGAACTTGAACGTGAACGAGCCGACGCCGGCCGTTGCCGAGCGCACCTCGATTATGAGATCGCCGATCTCGGACTCGGGCATCTGCGCGCGCACTGTGTCCCAGCCGGACCAGTTCTCGCGCGTGTCGAAGCCAAGGATCTGTCCGCGGCGGCCGGAAAGGATCGCGTTGATTTTAGCCGTCGCGTCGTTCGGACAGACAATCTCGACCTCGTGGATCGGCTCGAGCAGCACCGGCTGGCACTGCGGCAGGCCTTCGCTCATCGCGATGCGTCCGGCGGTGCGGAACGCCTGATCCGACGAGTCGACGGTGTGATACGAGCCATCGACCAGCGCGACATGCAGGTCGACCACCGGGAAGCTGAGGGGACCGTGCTGGAGCCCGTCGAGCACGCCCTCCTCCACCGCCGGGATGTAGTTGCGTGGCACCACGCCACCGGTGATGCGGTCTTCGAATTGGAATCCGCTGCCGCGCGGTAACGGTTTGATCTCGACGACGACGTCGCCGAACTGCCCATGCCCGCCCGACTGCTTCTTGTGCCGCCCGCGCACGGAAATCGGCTTACGGATGGTCTCGCGATAGCCGACGGTGGGTGGGCGCGTGCTGACCGGTACGGCGTAGCGGTCGGCGAGCCGTTCGGTCGCGACACGCAAGTGCATCTCGCCCTGCCCCCAGATCACCACGTCATGGTTTTCCGGATTGTGCACGACGTCGAGTGAGGGGTCCTCTTCGGTGAGCTTGGTGAAAGCGACGCCGAGCTTGACGTCGTCCTTGCGCTCCTTCGCCTGCACCGCGATCGCGAGCACGGGCGGCAGCGGCTTCGCCTCGCCGAGCGCCGCATGCGGTTGCTTGCCGGTGGACAGCGTCGTTCCAGTCTTGGCGTTGTCGAGCTTGCCGAGCGCGACGGTTTCGCCGGGCGCCGCCTGCGCGCGCTTGTCGAAATGCGAACCCATCAATTTGAACACGCCCGAGACACGGGCTGCGTCACCCGCCGGCGTGCACAAGGTCGTGCCGTCGCCGATCTGACCTGCAAGCACGCGCGCGATCGACATCTTGCCGCCGTGCGCGGTATGGAAGGTCTTGATCGTCAGCGCAACCGACTCAGAGCCCGCTTTGACGCCGAGCCGTGCCGCGGTCTCTGCGATGCCGGGTGCCTCATGCCGCAACGCCTTCAACAGGCGCAGCACGCCGTTCGAGCGCGTCGCGCAGCCGAGCAGTACGGGGCAGACGACGCGCTCGCGCAATTCTTTCGAGAGATCGTCGAAGACGCGGTCGCGCGGCGGCTGGATGTCTTCCAGCAGTTGCTCCATCAACTCATCGTCGTGATCGGCGAGCGTCTCCAGCATGGAGAAGCGCGCTTCCTTCTCGCGATCGAGGTCTTCGCCTTTGAGGTCTATGATTTCCGACGGAGCCTGCTCCTTGTAGACGAAAGCTCGCTCCAGCGCGAGATCGACGAACCCGGCGATCAGGTCGCCGTTCCAAATTGGAATCTGGCGCAACAGCAGCGGCACGCGAGACGCGGGCTGCAGCAGCTTGACCGTCTCGCGCACGCGCTTGTCGGCTTTGTCGATCTTGTTCAAATATAGAAATCGCGGAATGTTCTGGTCTTCCAGTTCGCGCATGATGAGCTGGAGCTGCGGCACTTTCTTTTCATCGGCTTCGCAGACCACGACCGCAGCATCGACGGCGGGGAGCACGGCGCGCATGTCGTGGATGAATTCGACGGAGCCGGGACAATCGACGAACGTATAGCTGTCGCCCATGAATGTGGTGGTGGCGAAGGTCGCCTCGACGCTCATTTTGTGGGCGCGCGCTTCCTTGCTGGAATCGCCGATGCTGGTGCCGGCGTCGACCGAACCCTGGCGCGCGATCCCACCGGTGCGGGCGAGAATGGCATCGAGAAGTGTGGTTTTGCCGCTTTGAAAGGGGCCCACCAGCGCAATGCAGCGTGGGCCCTTGGGAGTATTGCCGTTTTGTCCCATATCGTCCTCCCTTGCCGGCCGGGAGGTCGGACCTGGTTTCCCGGCCCTGTCGCAGGATCGTCGCAGGACAATGCCGGACTGGCAAGGGCGCCTTCTGACGCAAATCAATGCGGGATGTTTGACGCGTGCGGCGAGCTCTATTGCGTGCCCGCCAGTTCCTCGTCGACCAATTCTTTGGCGTCGGTCGTGGTCTCGATCAGCTTCTGGCCGCGTACCATTCAACCTGGCGCGCAAGGTCCGCGACATCGAACCGCGCACCGATCGGCGAGACGTCCATCTCCACTTACGTCGCCGCGGCCGAGCGGCTTTGCCGGATAGGCGTAGCGCGCGTGACCGTCGCGATCTCGCGCGTGGAAAGCGTGAGCACGCGCATGCCTGCACGACCGAACTGCAGCATGCCGACGTAATCCGCCGAGCCCTGACGCGCACGAATTTCTCCGCCACGTTGCGCCGGCTCTCGAGGCAAACAGCGCGCCGAGCTGCAGTTCGCCGATTTCGGAATACCAGCCGATCTTCGCCTTTTCCGCCAAAGCGGCGCGAGGGCTAAAGGCCGCTACTTCAAATTCCCGCAGAAGCGCTGGATGCGACGGCTGGCTTCCTCGAGGTCTTCGGTCTTGGTCGCATAGGAAATGCGGAACGCCGGCCCAAGCCCGAATGCCGAGCCGTGCACCACCGCGACGCCTTCCTGCTCCAACAGCTCGGTGACGAAGTCCTCGTCGTCGGCGAGCGTTTTTCCGCTCGCCGTCGTCTTGCCCATCGTGCCGGCGCAGGACGGGTAGACGTAGAAAGCGCCCTCCGGCGTCGGACATTTGATGCCCTTCGCCTGGTTGAGCATCGAGACGACGAGATCGCGCCGCTCCTGGAAGATCTTGTTGTGCTTGGCGATGAAGTCCTGCGGACCGGTGAGCGCCTCGAGCGCCGCCCACTGCGACGCCGCGGCCGGGTTGGTCGTGGACTGTGACTGGATCATAGCCATCGCCTTCACCAGCGGCTCGGGGCCGCCGGCGTAACCGATGCGCCAGCCGGTCATGCAATAGGCCTTCGACACGCCGTTGATCGTCAGCGTGCGCTCGTACAAAGCTGGTTCGACCTGTGCGGGGGTGAAGAACTTGAACCCGTCGTAGGTCAGATGCTCGTACATGTCGTCGGTCATCACGTACACGTGCGGATGCTTCATCAGCACGTCCGTGAGCGCCTTGAGTTCGGCGCGCGAATACGCGGCACCCGTCGGGTTCGACGGCGAGTTGAGCAAAAACCACTTGGTCTTCGGCGTGATCGCGCGCTCGAGCTGCGCCGCGGTGATCTTGAACCCGCCCTCCATGCTGCAGACGACCTCGACCGGCTTGCCGCCGGCGAGCAGCACCATGTCGGGATAGCTCACCCAGTATGGCGCCGGGATGATCACCTCGTCGCCGGGGTTCAGCGTCGCCATGAAGGCGTTGTAGAGGACCTGCTTGCCGCCAGCCGAGACCGTGATCTGCGACGTCTTGTAGTCGAGGCCGTTCTCGCGCTTAAACTTCTGCGCGATCGCCTGCTTCAGCTCGGCAATGCCATCCACCGCCGTGTATTTCGACGCGCGGCCCTCGCGAATGGCGCGGATCGCGGCTTCCTTGATGTTCTCCGGCGTGTCGAAGTCCGGCTCGCCGGCGCCCAGCCCGATGACGTTGCGCCCCGCCGCTTTCAGCGCGCGCGCCTTGTCGGTCACGGCAATAGTCGGCGACGGCTTGATGCGCTTTAGATGGTCGGCGAGGAAGGCCATGGGAATCTCCTGTGCGGCAGTGGTCTAAAGCCCATGCCGCGTCGCGGCAAGCCGCGAATCGCTGATGATTTCATCAAGCAGATTGACGGATTCAGGGCGGCTTTTCCCCGTGCCCGCGCCGGAACTGCCAGTTTTTATGCTGCATCGCGGTCAAATCGGGCCGCAGCAAATGATGGCGTTTTACTCGTCCGGTCCTACAATGCAGGCAAGAGCCGAACACCGGCCGCCGATACCAGGGAGAGCGTCCATGCGACTGTCGCCCGAGCAGTTGCGGGCCTTCGACGAGCAAGGCTACGTCTTCTTTCCGAACTGCTTCTCGGAAGACGAGATCGCGCTTCTGCGCGCCGAGGCCGACAACATCCTCAAGCTCGACCGGCAGGAGGTCTGGCGCGAGAAAAGCGGCGCGCCGCGCACCGCCTTCGCCGCGCACACGTTCAGTGAGATCTTCGGCATCCTCGCGCGGCATCCGCGGCTAGTCGAACCGCTGCGGCAGTTGTTCGGCGAGGACGTCTACGTCCATCAATTCAAACTGAACGCCAAGGCCGCGTTCGAGGGCGACGTCTGGCAATGGCACCAAGACTACGGCACCTGGGCGCGCGACGACGGGATGCCTGAGGCGCGCGCGATGAACATCGCGGTTTTCCTCGACGAGGTGATGCCGATCAACGGACCGCTGCTGCTCATCCCGAAGAGTCACAAACAGGGCGTGTTCGAGGCGGGGCACGACCAGCTGACGACGTCGTATCCGCTGTGGACGCTCGACAAGGACACCGTCACGCATCTAGCGCACGAAGCCGAGCACGACGGTGAGCCCGGCATTGTGGCGCCGACCGGAAAACCCGGCTCGGTACTGATGTTCCACGGCAATCTCGTGCACGCCTCGCCGCCGAACATCACGCCCTATCCGCGAAAGATCGTCTATCTGACGCTGTGCGCCGTCTCCAACCACATCACCAAATTCACACGTGCGGAATGGATTGCGCATCGCGACTTCACGCCGATCGTGCCGGTCGACGATTCGGCATTGGCCGAGTACGCGCGGGCACACCGCGTCGCTGCGGAATGAAATTTTGTGGTGCGTAGCAGAGCGAGCCGTTTCGTTCCGTCCGCGCGCACTCGTGTGGAACGGAACGGGGCGACTCGTCATTCAATCGCCGGACTTTCGTGGTTCATTGGCGAAACACGGGGAGACAGGTGCTGGGAATGTATACGCTCTATTCCATGCAGCGGTCGGGCAACAGTTACAAGGTGCGGCTTGCGCTCGCACGGCTCGGCATTCCTTATCGCCTGGTCGAGGTCGACATACTCAAGGGCGAAAGCCGCACGCCAGAATTTCTCGAGAAGAACCCGAACGGCCAGGTTCCGCTTTTGGAAGTCGCGCCAGGACGCTATCTAGCAGAATCGAACGCAATTCTCTGGTACGTCGCAGGCGGCACGCGACTTGCGCCAGACGATCGCATCGCGCGCGCCGAAGCGCTGCAATGGATGTTCTTCGAGCAACATAGCCTCGAGCCGAACATCGGTGCCGCTTACTTTTGGCTGGCGCTGGTGAAAGGCGGGCGCACGTTGCAGGAACATGCGCTGGAAGGCTGGATGGAACACGGCTATAGCGCGCTCAACGTGATGGAAACGCATTTGAAGCGGCACGATTTTTTTGCCGCGGAGCATTTCACCGTCGCGGACATCGCGGTGTACGCCTATACGCATGTGGCCGAGCAGTGCGATTTCGAACTGACCGACTATCCGGCGATCCGCGGCTGGCTCGCGCGGGTGGAGAACGAGCCCGGCTACGTGCCGATGGAATGGACGCCAGCGGACTTGATCGCGGCGCAGTAACGCAAGCACTGTGCGGTGCCTTCGTAAGCGGGATGGCCGGAACATGGGCGCTCTGAAAGAACGTCGTCCTTCGAACGGCTATGCCCGGGCCATGATGGACTGCAAATTAACTTTTCCTTAACCTCCATCACGAAATCGACGCGCTTCGTGACACGGCTCGCCGCAATCGGGCCGAATGGCTGCCCGATTTGACAAGCAGCGTCGCGCAGAATTGCAAAGTGATTCGCGGCCTTTGCCATGCGCCAACCGTTGGAACGAACTGGATTTGCACCGCCGCCGAAGCGGTCGCTCGGCCGCGAACGTCGGAGCGTCGCGCTGGCCGCACTGCTGGCCGCGATGGGGCTTGCGCTCGGCACGATCGTCGCCGCGACGATCGTCACCGCCGGCATGGCGCACGGTTGACGGAACGCCGCATCGGCCCCACCGTTCTTTCGTCCGGGAGATCACGCCATGCACGCCGCGCTCCTCGTCTCTGCCGCTCTTGTTATCGCCGGACCTGCGAACGCGGCCGACAAAGTGTTCGACTCCTCCGCCGGCAAGATCGCTGTGACCACCATTGCCGAGCATCTGGTGCATCCGTGGTCGCTCGCCTTTTTGCCGGACGGGCGCATGCTGGTGACCGAGCGGCCCGGCCGCATGCGCCTCGTGACGAAGGACGGCAAGACATCCGAGCCGCTCGCGGGCGTGCCGGAGGTCTATCATCGCGGACAGGCCGGAATGATGGACGTGATGCTCGCAAACGATTTCGCGCAGAGTCGACGCATCTTCTTTTGCTACGCAAAATCTGTCGGTGGCGGCGCGCAAATCGTCGTCGCGCACGCGCAGCTCGATTTGGGCAACCAGCCGAAGCTCGAGGGCGTGCAAACGATTTATGTGCAAAAGGGACCGCCCGGCGGCGCGGCCAACATCGGCTGCCGTATCGTGCAGGCGCGTGACGGCAATTTGTTCGTCTCGCTCGGTGATCACTTCAAGGCGGAAGAATCGCAGAATCTGTCGAATAGCGTCGGCAAGATCGTCCGCATCACGCCGGACGGCAAAGCGCCGTCCGACAATCCGTTCGTCGGCAGACAGAACGCGCTGCCGGAGATCTGGGCGTATGGCGTGCGCAATGCGGAAGGACTTGCGTTCAATCCGTGGACCAACGAGCTCTGGGAGCAGGAGCACGGGCCCATGGGCGGCGACGAGATCAACATTATCAAGAAGGGCGGCAATTATGGCTGGCCGGTCGTCAGCTTCGGCGTCAATTACGACGGCACGCCGGTCGGCACCGGCAAAGAGCACGCCGAAGGCATGATCGATCCGATGTGGCACTGGACGCCCTCGATCGCGCCGTCGGGCATGGCCTTCTACACCGGCGATCTCATGCCAGCCTGGCAGCACAGCCTGTTCAACGGCGCACTGAAATTCCAACTCGTGTCCCGCCTACAATTAGAGAATGACAGGCCGGTGCGCGAGGAGCGCATGCTGCACGAACTAGGCTGGCGCATCCGCGACGTGCGGCAAGGTCCGGACGGGGCTATCTATCTGCTCACGGATGAGGACAACGGCCGCATCTTCCGCCTCGCGCCGCCGGGCAAGTGACGCCACGCCGAGGGCTCGCGTGCCGCTCCTCCATAATGCTACATAAACGCGGTGACGGCACCGGCTTCAGCATCATCTGTCCCGCAGCGCATTGCCTGCGCGCGCTGCGGCGTGTCGTTCGAATGCGGCCTGTCGGCAGAATGCTGGTGCGCCGCGGCGCCAGTGCGCCTGCTCTGCCGGGCGATGCCGTAGCGGACTGTCTGTGCCCGTCGTGTTTGCACAAGGCAGCGGAGGTAGGGGGTATGCAGCGGGAGACGAAAAGATGATTACGGAAATCGCGCAGATCGACGTGAAGCCGGGCTCGGAAGTCCAATTCGAGGAGGGCGTGCGCAAGGCAACACCGCTGTTCAAGCGCGCGAAGGGTTGCAAGGGCATTGCGCTGAAGCGCTCGCACGAGAAGCCGCAGCGCTATCGGCTGTTCGTGCAATGGGAGACGCTGGAGAACCACACGGTCGATTTCCGCGGCTCGGCGGATTTCCAGGAATGGCGCAAGCTCGTTGGCGATTGCTTCGCGAGCCCACCCGAGGTCGAGCACGTGCGCGAGGTGGCGCTGGGGTTTTGACGTCCCGCTCCGCTCGTTCTCGCTCAAGCGGGACTCCAGCTGGACCTTTCAGCTTGGCACGTCAGATTGGGCCCGCGCTTTCGCGGGGACGAACGGGGACTAGGCCGCGCTCATCCTCTGCATCAGCGCGTCGGAGATCTCGAAATTGGCGTAGACGTTCTGCACGTCCTCGCTGTCGTCGAGCGCGTCCATCAATTTCAGAATCTTCTCGCCGGCTTCGTCGTCGACCGCGATCGTGTTCTGCGGTTTCCACATCATCGCCGACTTGCGCGGCTCGCCGAACTTGGCTTCCAGCGCCTTGCTGACTTCAGCCAGCGAGTCCGTCGCGGTGAAAATCTGGTGGCCGTCCTCGTTCGAGATCACATCGTCGGCGCCGGCCTCGATCGCCGCTTCCAGCATCGTGTCAGCATCGGCTTTGTTCGCGTCGTATTCCACCACGCCTACGTGGTCGAACATGAACGACACCGCGCCGGTCTCGGCCAGATTGCCGCCGGCCTTGGTGAAGATCGAGCGCACTTCGCCGGCGGTGCGATTGCGGTTGTCGGTCAGTGCCTCGACGATGACGGCGACGCCGCCCGGCGCATAGCCCTCATAGCGGATCTGGTCGTAGTTCTCGCTCTCTGACCCCTGGCTCTTCTTGATCGCGCGCTCGATGTTGTCCTTTGGCATGTTCTCGGCACGTGCCGCGAGGATTGCCGCGCGCAGGCGCGGATTGAACGCCGGGTCCGGCATGCCGAGTTTGGCGGCGACGGTGATTTCGCGGGCAAGCTTGGAGAACAGCTTGGAGCGCGCCTTATCCGCGCGCCCCTTCTTGTGCATGATGTTCTTGAATTGGGAATGACCGGCCATGACCGAGAACGAAGCTTCGAGGTTGTGGGTTTTCGGGCGCGTATATAGGCCGCGGCGGCGGGAAAGGAAATATCGTCATTCCGGGGCGCGCCAAAGCGGCAAACCGGAATGACGCTACCCCCAGAACGCGGGCGTCGCCTCCTCCAGCAGTCCGCCCAAACGGACCGGCGCGACCTTCACCGCCAGCCCCTGCGCATCCGTCTCGACGGCGATGCCACACAGGGTCGCCGGCCCGTTAGCCGGCTCAAAGCGCGCGCGCGGGATCTTGCGCAGAAAACGCGTGAGCGGCTCGTCCTTGTTCATGCCGATGACGCTGTCGAAGTCGCCGGTCATGCCGACATCGGTGATGAAGGCGGTGCGTCCCTGCAGGATACGGTGATCGGCGGTCGGCACGTGCGTGTGTGTGCCGACGACGAGGCTCGCCCGTCCGTCGCTGAAGTAACCCATTGCCTGCTTCTCGCTCGTCGCCTCGCAATGGAAGTCGACGACGATCGCGTCCGCGCCCTGCCCCAGCACGCATGCGGAGAGTTCGCGATCGATGCCCGCGAAGGGATCGTCGAGCGCGTCCATGAACACGCGGCCCATCGCATTGATGACAAGCGCCTGTCCGCCCGATTTGGTCCGCACCAGCGCGGCGCCGCGCCCGGGCGTGCCGGGCGGAAAATTGAGCGGGCGGACGAGGCGCGGGGCGCGTTCGATAAACACCAGCGCTTCGCGCTGATCCCAGGCGTGATTGCCGAGCGTGATGGCGTCGATGCCCGCCTCGATCAATTCGCCATAGATCGTCTCGGTGATGCCGAATCCGCCAGCCGCGTTCTCGCCGTTGATCACGACAAAATCGAGCTTCCAGTTTACGATCAGGCCAGGCAAACGCTCCTGTACGATCGTTCGCCCCGAGCGCCCGACCACATCGCCGATGAACAGGATTCGCATGCGTCAGCGCCCGCGCAGATCGATCACTTCGCGCTCGGTTAGCACGAGATCGAGCTTTTCGTCGAACTCCGTCGCGGGAACGCGCGGGATTTCCTGTGCTGAAAATGCGATGCCGACGGCAGTGACGCGCTTCTTCGCCCGCAGCGCGCGGATCGTCTTGTCGAAATAGCCGGCGCCGTAACCGATGCGATGACCGGCGCGGTCGAAGCAGGCAAGCGGCACGATGAGGATGTCGGGATCGGCTACGGGCGCGTCGTTCGCCGGCTCCTTGATGCCCCACTGGCGCGCTTCAAGCGGCGAGCCGAAGCTCCAGGCGCGCATCAGAAGTGGCTTGCCGCGGCCCTGGATCACCGGCAGCGCAAGCTGCGCGCCTTGCGCGGCAAATTTGCGCAGGAGCGGCAGCGGATTGATCTCCGAGCGCATCGGCATGAAGCCGGACACAACGACGCCCCCTGCGATGGGAAGCGGAAATGCCCGCGCGGCAATCGTCTCGGCGCCTTGCTGGCGTTCCGATGAGGGCAGCGCATCGCGCTCGGCGAGTGCGGCTTCCCGGAGGTCGGATTTGAGAGTCTGCTTTGTTGTCGGTCCGGGCATTTCCACCGTCATGCCCGGGCTTGTCCCGGGCATCCACGTCTGATGATCCGCGCCGCAAGGAAAAGACGTGGATGACCGGCACAAGGCCGGGCATGACGACTGAGAGGCCCTCGCCGGGCGCTTCAAAAACAAGTGCGGAGCCGCAGAGGCCGTCGGAGTTCGATCCCGGGTTCCCTACGAAAGTAGGTGGGCGCCATATGTCCGAGCCCACGGGCCCGGTCAGGGACAGCTCCCTTAAGGATCGATAAGGCCCCGGGGATTGTGTCTCCTGACGCGCCCCGCAGCCCCGCTTGGGCAATCTAGTGACTAAGCGCGAGCGACGCCACAGTCGAAGGATCCGTCTCCCCTTGTGGGAGAGGGTATCCAAGTTCATCGCAGGCAAGGAGGAACTATCCCACCAGGGCCGCAGGTGCGCCGACGGTCTGGTTGAGTTTGCGGGTGATGCCCTCGATGCGCTCGGCGGCGGAGTTGAACGCGCCGACCACCGCGTCCGAAGCCGCCCGCGCGCGTTCGACCGAGGCTGCACGGGCATCTTCAAGCGCAACGACCTCGTCCTCGAGCTTGCGCATCTTCTGCGCCATCTCCGCCTTCTCGTCCGCCAGCACCAAGGCCGCCATCACGGTCAGACGCGTGTCGCCGATCTCGCCGAACTTGCGGCGCAGGTCGATGATGCGGGTCTCCAGTTCCTTGGCGAGGCCGAGCAGATGGTCCTCCTGCCCGTCCTCGCAGGCGAGGCGGTACTGACGTCCGGCAATGGTCGCGTTGACCTGAGCCATTTCAGGCCTCCTCGGCCGCGCCGTGCGCCGTCAGCACGGACTGGATCGAGGTGATCGCCTGGTCGAGGCGGCCTGCGATGTCGCGATTGGTGGCTTCGAGACGGCGCGATCGAGATGTCTCGCCGTCCAGCGCGGCGGCAAGCTTGCTGCGGTCGGCGCCAAGTGTGTGCAGTTGCTGCGCGAGCGTATCCTCGTCGCGGTCGCTCTCGCGGCGGCGCTCGACAGCCGCGTCCAGCGCATCGAGCGCGAGCGCCAGCCGCTTCACGGCCATGTCGATGCTACTGTGTTCCGTGGTCGCGTCCATGAGTTCCAGAAAGCCATGCTGCGGCAGACGCTTACAGCGAGAATCTTACGTGCCGCGAAATGAGTCGGTCAACGGTCGGCGCTCTGATATGCCCCGTTGTTTTTACACGTTCCACGCGCTCATTCGGCGCCTGTCCCATCGCATTGACACCGGGGCCTCACATGCTATCCCCCCCGCTGAAACAGGTTTTTCCCATGACCGCACAAGATTTTTCGACGACGGCGCGTGCAGACCGCCGCGAGTCCGGCTGGGACGTGGGACACAGCGATATGGCGAATGCGGTCCGCGCGCTCGCCATGGATGCCGTCGAGGCCGCCAAGTCCGGCCATCCCGGCCTGCCGATGGGCGCCGCGGATGTCGCTACTGTCCTGTTCACGCAATTTTTGAAATTCGATCCCACCGATCCGGCATGGCCCGACCGCGACCGTTTCGTGCTGTCGGCCGGGCACGGATCGATGCTGATCTACGCCCTGCTCTATCTCACCGGCTATTCGTCGGTGACGCTCGATGAGATCAAGCGCTTCCGCCAACTCGGCTCGAAGACTCCGGGACATCCGGAAAATTTCATTACGCCCGGCGTCGAGACGACGACCGGTCCGCTCGGTCAGGGCCTCGCCACCGCGGTCGGCATGGCGATCGCCGAACGGCACATGGCCGCCGTGTTCGGCTCCGACGTCGTCGATCACAAGACCTACGTGCTCGCGTCCGACGGCGATCTGATGGAAGGCATCAGCCAGGAAGCCATCGCGCTCGCCGGCCATCTGAAATTGAACAAGCTGATTGTGCTGTTCGACGACAACGGCATCTCGATCGACGGTCCGCTGTCGCTTTCCGACTCCGTAGACCAGGTGAAGCGGTTCGAGGCCGCCGGCTGGGCCACGCGCCGCGTCGACGGCCACGATGCGGACGAAATTGCGCAAGCGCTGAAGTGGGCGCAGACGTCGGGTCGCCCGGTGCTCATCGCTTGCAGGACCATCATCGGCTACGGCGCGCCGCTGAAAGCAGGCAAGTCCTCGTCTCACGGTTCGCCGCTCGGCGCCGACGAGATCAAGGGCGCGCGCGTGAGGCTTCTGTGGTCGCACGACCCGTTTGAGATTCCGTCTGAGATCGTCTCGGCTTGGCGCCAGGCCGGCGCCCGCGGCAAGCCCGCGCATGCCGCTTGGCAGACGCGGTATGCGTCGCTTCCCGCAGACAAGCGCAACGAATTCATGCGCCGCATGCGCGGCGAGATCCCGGCCGAGCGGCTCGACGCCGCCGTGCGCGAGGTGAAGCAGAAGCTCGCCGCCACGCCGAAGGACATCGCGACCCGCACCGCCTGCGAATTTGCACTCGAAAACCTCATCCCCGCGCTGCCCGAGATGATCGGCGGCTCGGCCGACCTGACCGGCTCGAACAACACGCGCATCAAGTCGATGCAGGCGATCACGGCCAACGATTTCTCCGGCCGCTTCATCCATTACGGCATCCGCGAGCACGGCATGGCCGCCGCAATGAACGGCATGGCGCTGCACGGCGGCATCGTTCCTTTTTCCGGCACCTTCCTCGTGTTCTCCGACTATTCGCGTCCGGCGATCCGTTTGGCCGCACTGATGGGCGAGCGCGTTGTTCATGTGCTCACGCACGACTCGATTGGGCTGGGCGAGGACGGACCGACGCATCAGCCGGTCGAGCATCTGGCCGCGCTGCGCGCGATCCCGAACCTGCTCGTTTTCCGCCCCTGCGACGCGGTCGAGACAGCTGAGTGCTGGCAGCTTGCCCTGCGGGCGAAGGACCGGCCGAGCGCGCTCGCGCTGACGCGGCAGAACCTGCCGCAGCTGCGCAACCGGTTCGACGACGAGAACATCTGCGCGCAGGGCGCCTACGAACTCGCCGCGCCGGACGGAACGGCCGACATCTCGATCTTCGCGACGGGCTCCGAGGTTTCGATCGCCGTGGATGCAGCACGGCTGCTCGCCGAAAAAGGCGTACAGGCGCGCGTGGTCTCGGTGCCATGCTTCGAATTGTTCCTCGAGCAGCCGGAAGCCGTGCGGCGCGCGGTGATCGGCAATGCGCGCTTGAAGGTCGGCGTCGAAGCCGCCGTGCGCATGGGCTGGGACGCGATCATCGGCTCCGACGGTATTTTCGTCGGCATGCATTCATTCGGCGCCAGCGCGCCGTACAAGGACCTGTACAAACATTTCGGAATTACCGCGCAGGCGATCGCCGACGCGGCGCTGACGGGGTTGAATTAACCGTCATGCCCGGCTCTTCGCCGGGCATTCACGTTATTGGGCCTAGGACCTAGCCTCGCGCGAGGACGGGCCCTAGTTAACCCGTGAATGCCCGGGCATGCCGGCATGACCGAATGGGAAAGTCGGGAGCGACAGATATGACAGTTCGCGTTGCCATTAACGGATTTGGCCGCATCGGCCGCAACGTTCTGCGCGCCATCGCGGAGTCGGGCCGCAAGGACATCGAAGTCGTCGGGATCAACGATCTCGGGCCGGTCGAGACGAACGCGCACCTCTTGCGCTTCGACAGTGTGCACGGCCGGTTCCCCGGCGAAGTGACGGTGAAGGGTGACACCATCAGTCTTGGCAACGGCGCGATCAAGGTGACGGCCGAGCGCGATCCCACAAAGCTGCCGTGGAAAGATCTTGGCATCGACATCGCGCTGGAGTGCACCGGCATCTTCACGTCGAAGGACAAGGCCTCCGCGCACCTGACCGCAGGCGCCAAACGCGTCCTCGTGTCCGCTCCGGCCGACAACGCCGACCTCACCGTCGTCTACGGCGTCAACCACGACAAGCTGACCAAGGAGCACAAGGTCGTCTCCAACGCCTCGTGCACCACCAACTGCCTCGCGCCGGTCGCGAAAGTCCTCAACGATGCGATCGGCATCGAGAAGGGCTTCATGACGACGATCCACGCCTATACCGGCGACCAGCCGACGCTCGACACGCTGCACAAGGACCTCTATCGCGCGCGCGCCGCCGCTTTGTCGATGATTCCGACCTCGACCGGCGCTGCCAAGGCGGTCGGCCTCGTCCTGCCCGAGCTCTCCGGCAAGCTCGACGGCGTAGCGATTCGTGTGCCGACGCCGAACGTCTCTGTCGTCGATTTCAAATTCGTGGCGAAGAAGGCTACGACGAAGGACGAGATCAACGGCGCGATCAAGCGCGCCGCCGAACAGCAGCTTAAGGGCATCCTCGGCTTCACCACCGCACCGAACGTGTCGATCGACTTCAATCACGACTCGCACTCGTCGGTCTTCCATATGGACCAGACCAAAGTCATGGACGGCACGCTGGTGCGCGTGATGAGCTGGTACGACAACGAATGGGGCTTCTCCAACCGCATGGCGGACACCGCCGTGGCGATGGCGAATCTGATTTGAGTGCGTGTCCCGGACGCGGTGTAGCGCGCGATCGATGCACCGCAGATCCGGGACCCCGGTTGATCTAGTCAACAAGCTGGGTCCCGGGTCTGCAGCGCACGTTGCGCCGGGGACAAGTAAAAGCAAATGTCCAATTTCCAGACCCTCGATCACGTCGACGTCAAAGGCAAACGCCTCCTGGTGCGCGTCGACCTCAACGTACCGGTCGAAAACGGCGTCGTCACCGACGCGACCCGCATCGAGCGCGTCGCCCCTGCCCTGACCGAGCTCGCCGACAAAGGCGCCAAGGTCATCCTGCTCTCGCATTTCGGCCGCCCGAAGGGGCGCGACACGAAGAATTCGCTCAAGCCCGTCGCGGCCGAGGTCGCGCACATCATCCGGCGGCCTGTGAAGTTCGTCGAGGACTGTATCGGCGAGGCCGCCGAAAAGGCGGTCGCGGCGATGAAGCCGGGCGACATCATTTGCCTGGAAAACACGCGCTTTCACCCCGGCGAGGAGAAAAACGATCCTGCTTTCGTCGAGGCATTGGCGAAGCTCGGCGACGCCTGGGTGAACGACGCCTTCTCCGCCGCCCATCGCGCGCACGCCTCGACCGAAGGGCTCGGCCACAAGCTTCCGGCCTATGCCGGCCGCAGTATGCAGGCCGAACTCGACGCGCTCGGCCGCGCGCTCGAGCATCCCGAGCGGCCGGTCGCCGCGATCATCGGCGGCGCCAAGATCTCGACCAAGCTCGACCTGCTCGAGAACCTGTTGAAGAAGGTCGACATCCTGATCATCGGCGGCGCGATGGCGAACACGTTTTTGCTCGGGCTCGGCAAGAAGGTCGGCAAGTCGCTGGCCGAGCCGGACCTGGTCGAGACCGCGCAAAAGATCATCCGCGAGGCGCAGCACGCGCATAAGGAGCTGGTGCTGCCGGTCGACGCGGCCGTCGCGCAGAAATTCGAGACGCATGCGCCGTCGCGCGTCGCGCTCGTGCCCGACGTGCACGACAACGAGATGATCCTCGACATCGGCCCGAAGTCGATCGAACACGTCGTCTCGGTGCTCGCGCGCTGCAGGACGCTCGTCTGGAACGGCCCGTTCGGCGCGTTCGAGATGGAGCCTTTCGACAACGGCACCGTTGAAGTGGCGGAAGCCGCGGCCGAGCTGACACAGGCCGGGAAACTCGTCACGGTCGCGGGCGGCGGCGACACGGTCGCTGCGCTGAACGTGGCCGGCTGTGCGGAACGTTTTACCTACATCTCAACCGCCGGCGGCGCTTTCCTCGAATGGCTGGAAGGCAAGGCTCTGCCCGGCGTCGAGATGCTCAAACGCAAGTAGAGCAGCCATCCCCGGGGGCGATACGGGATAGTGAATGGAGGGAAGAATGAATCTCGAGGCACTGAACAAGGTCGCAAAGACGATGGCCGCGCCCGGCAAGGGCATCCTGGCCGCGGACGAATCTTCCGGCACGATCAAGAAACGCTTCGACGCGATCGGCGTGGAGTCGACCGAAGACAATCGCCGCGATTATCGCGAGATGCTGTTCCGCTCGACGGAGGCGATGTCGAAGCACATTTCGGGCGTCATCCTCTATGACGAGACGATCTGGCAGAAGGCCAAGGACGGTACGCCGCTCGTGAAAATCATTGAGCAGGCCGGCTCCATTCCGGGGATCAAGGTCGACGAAGGCACCAAGCCGCTCCCCAACTGCCCGGGCGAAGTCGTCACCGTCGGCCTCGACAAGCTCGCCGACCGCTTGCCGAAATATTACGAGCAGGGCGCGCGCTTCGCAAAATGGCGCGCGGTGATCGACATCGGCGCCGGCATCCCGAGCTACGATTGCGTGCACGCAAATGCGCATGCGCTGGCGCGCTACGCCGCGCTCTGCCAGGCGGCACAGATCGTGCCGATCGTCGAGCCGGAAGTGCTGATGGACGGCCATCACGACACGCAGCGCTGCGAGGATGTGACCACCTTGGTGCTGAAGGAGACCTTCCAGGAATTGTTCTATGCGAAGGTCGCGCTGGAAGGCATCGTGCTTAAGCCGAACATGATCGTGCCGGGCAAGAAGTCGGGCAAGAAAGCGTCCGTGCAGGAGGTCGCCGAGCGCACCGTGAAGGTGTTGAAGAACTGCGTGCCCGGCGCCGTCCCCGGCATCGCGTTCCTCTCGGGAGGCCAGTCGGACGAAGAGGCGACCGCGCATCTCGACGCGATGAACAAGATCGGCGGGTTGCCGTGGGCGCTCACCTTTTCCTACGGCCGCGCATTGCAAGCCGCGCCGCAGAAAGCCTGGAGCGGCAAGGCGGAGAACGTCGCCGCCGGCCAGCGCGCCTTCTCGCATCGTGCGCGCATGAACGGTCTCGCCGCGCTCGGCCAGTGGCAGGCCGAGATGGAGAAGAAGGCGGCTTAAACACGAACGTCGGACCGATCCGAAAACGGCTGGATGGGCGAGGGCAATCCCCTCGCCCATTTTCGTTTGCCGCTTGCTGCGAGAGCGCTGCCCGCGGCGTCGCCCGGCTACGCGAAAGAATCGCGATGTGTGATCCGGATCACTGACGAGCCAACCTGCCCTGCCCATGATTTCGAGCATTCCTACCATCGAGGGGTGTGTCATGGTTGGGACAAAGGCGATCGAGACAATCAACATGGACGCAGCGTTCTCACGCAAAAGGAACGCGACCCCCAAGACGTACCGCGCCAGAGAACCGGTTATTGCATCGCGGATTACAAATCATGGCTCCGTGCTCAGCAAGGAGCGGCATCCCGCTTCTGGCCAGCGGATCGCCGACGGAGCACCGAGCGCCGAACGGCCGTGCCGTCAAGCCCGAACATTGGATGCTTCGGAGCGGGCTTCGATGCTCCAACTTATCCCTGCGCTTCGCGCTTTCGCCGTCTCTCTGACGGGAAGCACCGATGCGGACGATCTGGTTCAGGAAACACTCGTTCGCGCCATGGCCCACATCGAGACGTTCGAACCCGGCACAAATATGGACGCCTGGCTTTTTACGATTTTGCGCAATCTGGTGTTCAGCCAAGGCCGCAAAAAACGCCGTGACGCAGCGTACCGCGCAACGTGCTGCCAGCAGTCGTGGAAAACGCATCCGGAGCAGCACGGCAAGATCGAATTGATGCAGATGCGCGATGCATTGATGCGGCTTCCCGTGGAGCAGCGCGAGGCAATCATCCTTGTTGGAGCTTCGGGCCTCTCCTACGAAGAGGCGGCCGAGGTCATTGACTGTGCAGCCGGGACGGTGAAATCACGCGTCAGTCGCGCTCGAGAACGCCTTACTAAACTCATGGATGCGAGCAACGCCGACCGGTTCGGACCGGACCGTCAGGAACTGGCTGTCGTTGCGTGAATTTCACAATGCGCGCACGTCGTCCCTTCGCCAACCGCTCCGCTTTGGTAGGTCACTACCCGTTCACAGGGCGAAAACGAGTCGCGGCTACGTGACGTTCCGAGCCGCTTGCGCTAGATCACCTACCGGCCCTTCGCGCCCGTAGCAGAGGATCTCTCAGTGATCGACCTTTACACCTGGACCACTCCGAACGGCCGCAAGGCGTCCATCATGCTCGAGGAGATCGGCATGCCCTATACGGTGCATGCGATCGACATTTCTAAGGACGAGCAGTTCGCCCCGGATTTCTTGAAGATCGCGCCGAACAACCGCATCCCGGCGATCGTCGATCGCGACAATGGCATGTCGCTGATGGAGTCGGGCGCGATCATGATCTATCTCGCCGACAAGGCCGGTATGCTGCTGCCGAAGTCGGGCGAAGGCCGCTATCGCACGATCGAGTGGCTGATGTGGCAGATGGGCGGTCCCGGCCCGATGCTTGGCCAGGTGCATCACTTCGTGAAGTACAATAAGGGCAAGGCGCCCTACGCCGAGCAGCGCTACCTCAAGGAAGCCCACCGGCTCTACAATGTGCTCAACACGCGGCTCGACGGGCGGCAGTTCGTCGCAGACGAGTATTCGATCGCCGACATCGCGATCTGGCCGTGGATCTCGCGTTTCGAGTGGCAGACGATCGATATGAAGCAGTATCCGAACGTGAAGCGCTGGTACGAGACGATCGCCGCCCGGCCGGCCGTGCAGCGCGGCTACAAGGTGCCGAAGGACATGGGCCCGATCCCGATGCCGTGAGGCTTTGGGGCGTGAACTGCCCCAATCCCGCCGAATTGCGCTAACATCCGGAGCACCATGGCTTCCCGACCCAAACAGGCCGAGCCGCGGCCACAGCCCCGGCTCATGCTGTTCACGCCCGTCGTTTCCGATCCGGTCACGTTCGCTGGAATTCTCGCGGACGCGCTGGACGCGGCTGACGTGGCGGCAGTCGTGCTGCGGCTTGCAACGGATGATGAGAGAAGCCTGATCAACCGCATCAAGGCGCTTGCGCCCGCCTGCCAGCAACGCAATGTCGCCCTGCTCATCGACGGCCACGCCGATCTCGTAGCGCGCGGCGGCGCGGACGGCGCGCACCTCACCGGCGTCGAGACGTTCGGTGCGGCGCTCGAACGGCTGAAGCCGGAACGGATCGCGGGGTGCGGCGGTCTCGCCACGCGCCACGACGCCATGCTCGCCGCCGAGCGAGGCGCAGACTACGTCATGTTCGGCGAGCCTGACGCGCACGGCGTCCGCTCCGATTTCGCGCAGGTGCAAGAGCGCGTCACATGGTGGGCGGAAGTGTTCGAGGCGCCCTGCGTGGCCTATGCCGCTTCGCTCGGGGAGGTCGCACCGCTTGTCGCTGCGGGCGCCGATTTCGTCGCGCTCGACGAATGGGCCTTAAGCGATGAGACGATCCGCGCGGCCGCGAGCGCGCTGCGGCTGCCGGAGAGGGCGGCATGAAACGCCGAGCGATCATCGCGGTGCTTGCTCTGTCCTCAGCCGCATTCGCGCAGGACAAGTCGCCTGCTCCCGCAGCGCCGGCCTCGGCCCCTCAATCCGCCGATCTCGATCTCGCTTACGGCGCGTTCGAACGCGGCTTCTTCATCACCGCATTCAAGCAAGCCTCCGAGCTCGCGCAACAGAACGATGCCACCGCGATGACCCTGCTCGGCGAACTCTACGCGCAGGGCCTCGGCATTCCGCGCGACGACGTCAAAGCCGCGCAGTGGTATCGCGCCGCGGCAGACCGCGGCGATGCTAATGCGATGTTCAGCCTCGCGATGTTCGCGATGCAGGGCCGTGGCGGCGTCACGAACCAGAATGAAGCCGTGCGGTTGCTCGAACAGGCCGCGAAGCTGAAACATCCGCTTGCCGCCTACGATCTCGGGCTTCTGTACCTGCAAGGGCAGGTCGCCACGCAGGACCAGAAGCGGGCCGCGGAGCTCTTCCAGATTGCCGCCGACGCCGGCAATCCGGAAGCGCAATACGCGCTATCCAATATGTACAAGGAAGGCACCGGCGTTCCGAAGGACTTGGCACGCTCGGCCGCGCTGCTCGCAAAAGCATCGATCGCCGGCAATCTCGACGCGATGGTAGAATTCGGCATCGCCCAGTTCAACGGCACCGGGGTGCCGAAGCAACAAACCGCGGGCGCGCACCTCTTGCTCAAGGCGGCGCAGCGGGGCAGCCCGATCGCGCAGAACCGGATTGCGCACATCCTGATGGCCGGACGCGGCCTGCCGGCGAACCCGACCGAAGCGGTCAAGTGGCACATCATTGCCAAGGCGGCCGGTGCCGGCGATCCCGATCTCGACGTATATGCATCGAAGCAGCCGGCGAATGTGCGCGAAGCAGCCGACGCGGCGGCCAAGAAGTGGATGTCGACGCTCGTCGCCTTGCGCTAGGCCGTCGCCCTTCCGACCTTGACGCCGCGCCCTCGCGCGGGCAGATCGCACGCGTCATGGCCCATTCCGCACTGCTTAACGTGATGATCGCCGCCGCCCGCAAAGCAGGGCGCGCGCTCAAACGCGATTTCGGCGAAGTCGAGAAGCTGCAGGTCTCGCTGAAAGGCCCGGCCAATTTCGTCAGTGCCGCCGACCGGCGTGCGGAAGAGACACTTTACGCGGAGCTGAGCAAGGCGCGGCCCGGCTACAGCTTCCTGGGCGAAGAAGGCGGCAACCGCGAAGGCGCCGACAAGACGCACACCTGGATCGTCGATCCGCTCGACGGCACGACCAACTTCCTGCACGGCATTCCGCAGTTCTGCATCTCGATTGGCCTGCAGCGCGAGGGCACGGTCGTCGCGGGCATCATCTACAATCCGGCCAACGAAGAGCTGTTCGTCGCCGAGCGCGGCAAAGGCGCCTTCCTCAACGACCAACGCATCCGTGTCGCCGCGCGCCGGCGGCTGAACGAGTCGGTCATCGCCTGCGGGCTGCCGCATCTCGGCCGTGGCGACATGGCCATCGGTCACCGTGAGACGTTGGCCGTGCAGGTCCAGGTCGCGGGCCTGCGGCGCTTCGGCGCGGCGGCGCTCGATCTCGCCTGGGTTGCAGCCGGTCGCCTCGACGGCTACTGGGAACGCGACGTCAAGGCGTGGGACATGGCCGCCGGCCTGCTGATTGTGCGCGAAGCGGGCGGGTTCGTATCCGACTGCGATGGCGCTGATGAGATGCTCGCAAAGGGCAACATCGTCGCGGGCAACGAGTCCATCCACAAGGAACTGCTGCGCGCCTTGAAGAGCGCGTTAGCGTAACAGCTCAGAAACGCAGACTTGGACGCATTTTCAACTCAATCGGCCGCTTTACCGTCGCCGTGTCCGGCTGTTCCCTTGTCACGCGGTTGTGCCATAGTTGATTCGCCGGCCCGGGATTCCGCATCCATAGCCCATGGCGAAAAAAGACCTCGACCCGCTCAAGCTGTCGTCGCCGCACGTATTCCTGTTCCGGATGGTGGTCTTCATCATCCTCGGCGGGCTGGTCGCCTTTCTGCTCAACAAGCAGATTCGGGTTGCCTTCATGGCCAATCCCGGCCTGAACGCGCTCATTCTCGGCGTGCTGGCGATCGGCATCGTGCTGTCGTTCCGGCAGGTGCTGCGGCTCTATCCGGAAATCTCGTGGGTCAATAATTTCCGCCTCGCCGATCCAGGCCTCGCGGTCGATCGCCCGCCGGTGCTGCTCGCGCCAATGGCCGCGATACTCGGCGCACGGGTCGGGCGCATGGCGCTCTCGGCACAACTGATGCGCAGCATCCTCGACTCGATCGCGACGCGGCTCGACGAGGCGCGCGACATCTCGCGCTACATGACCGGCCTGCTCGTCTTTCTCGGCCTGCTCGGCACGTTCTGGGGCCTGATCGAGACGGTGAGTTCGGTCGGCGGCGTGATCCAGGGGCTCAAAGCGAGCGGCGACGCGGGCTCCATGTTCGACTCGCTGCGCGAGGGCCTCGCCGCGCCGCTCAGCGGCATGGGCATATCGTTTTCGTCCTCCCTGTTTGGCCTTGCCGGCTCCCTGATGCTCGGCTTCCTCGATTTGCAATCGAGCCAGGCGCAAAACCGCTTCTACACCGAACTGGAAGACTGGCTCTCGACCACAGTCTATGACCAGGCGGTCGAGCCCGCGGTCGCCAACGTGACGGGCGAAGTTCGCTCGGCCATCGACCGCCTGCGCGAGGCCATGGATCAGGCCGGCAGCAGCAAAGCGGCTTCGAACGCGATGGTGAACCTGGCCGAGGCGATCCAGGGTCTCGTGCATCACATGCGAAACGAGCAGCAGATGATCCGTGACTGGGTCGACGGCCAGGCCGAGCAGCAGCGCGAGATCAAGCGGCTGCTGGAGATCATGGTGCGCGAGAGCGTGAATCGTTGATCCGCATTGCGCCTAAGGACTGACAAGCATGCCCCTCGCACGCCGCCGCGGCGAAAGCGGCATGAATTACTGGCCGGGCTTCGTCGACGCCCTGTCGACGCTGATCCTCGGCATCATCTTCCTGCTGACCGTCTTCGTCGTGGTGCAGTTTTATCTGCAGCAGGAAGTCGCCGGCAAAGACACCGCCCTGTCGCGGCTGAACGCGCAGATCGCGGAATTGACGAGCCTCCTGTCCCTCGAAAAGGCCGGCAAATCCGATCTGCAGAACCAGCTCGCCGCCTTGCGCGCGACGCTCGCGAGCGCCGAGGGCGAGCGCGACAAGTTAAAAGCCGCGGCCGATCAATCCGGAGCCGACGTTGCCGCTGCACAAGGCCGCGTCGGCGATCTCTCGGGGCAGTTGGACAGCCAGAAGAAGATTTCGAACGACGCGCTGGTCCAGGTCGAGGTGCTGAACCAGCAGATCGCGGCGCTGCGCCGGCAGCTCGCGGCCATCGAGCAGGCGCTCGATGCGTCGGAAAAGAAAAATCAGGAATCGCAGGGCCGCATTGCCGAGCTCGGGCAGCGGCTGAACGTGGCGCTGGCACAGAAGGTGCAAGAACTGTCGCGCTACCGCTCGGATTTCTTTGGCAAGCTGCGCGAAATTCTCGGCAATCGCCCCGACGTGCGCGTCGTCGGCGATCGCTTCGTGCTGCAGTCCGAGTTGTTCTTCGATACCGGCAAGGCGGACCTCAAACCTGTCGCGCAGGCCGAGCTCGACAAGGTCGCGAGCGCGCTGATGCAGCTCGAACAGCAGATTCCGCCCGATCTCGCCTGGGTGCTGCGCGTCGACGGCCATACCGACGTGCGCCCGATCACCAGTAGCGGCTACAAATCGAACTGGGAGTTGTCAGCCGCGCGCGCGATCGCGGTCGTGCAGTATCTGATCGCAAAAGGCGTGAAGCCGCAGCATCTGGTCGCCGCGGGCTTCGGCGAATTCCAGCCGATAGACACCGGTACTACGGAAGAGGCGTATCGCCGCAACCGCCGCATCGAGTTCAAGTTGACGGAGCGCTGAGCGCCGATGGCTGTCTATGTAGACGAGGCGATCTGGCCGTGGAAGGGGCGAAAATGGTGCCATCTGCTCGCCGACGACATCGACGAACTGCATCGCTTCGCCGCAACACTCGGGCTGCACCGCACGTCTTACCAAGGACCGCCGAAGACGCCTTCGCCGCATTACGATCTGACCTCGTTCGAGCGGCGGCGCGCGCTGCGCTACGGCGCGCAGCCATGCGACCGCACGGCCGTAGTTATGATCGTGCGCAAATTGCGTGCGCAAGTGGCTGAGCGAGCGTGACGTGGGCGGAGCGTTCAGCCTTCGCCCGTACGCCGCCGCCGACGAGGACGCCGCGATCGAACTGTGGCGGCGCACTTGGGCGCATCATTTTCCGCACATCGATTTCAACGCGCGTGTTGCCTGGTGGCGCGAGCGCTGGCGGCAGGAGCTGATCCCCGTTGCGCATGTCGTCTTGGCCGAGATCGACGGCGCCCTCGCCGGCTTCGTCACCGTCGATCCGAAGACGATGTATCTCGACCAGATCGTGGTCGCGCCGGAGCATTGGGGCTCGGACGCCGCACGCGCGCTTTTAGACGAAGCCAAGCGGCTTTCGCCGTGCGGCCTCGATCTGCTGGTCAATAAGGACAATGCTCGGGCTATCCAGTTCTATCAAAAGCACGGATTTGCCTACGCTGGCGAAGACAAGAACCCGGTATCCGGCATCCCGGTGAACCGGATGGCGTGGCGGCCGTAAGGTTCAGCCCGCCGCTGCGACACTTTCCGCCTTGGCGGCGTCGAAGGATTTGGAATCGACCTTCAGGTAAGCGAGCTTCTCTTCCGCGATGACGACGGCCTCGGCGACGCCGGGCACCTGGCGCAGCATCGCGGCAAGTCGCTCCGCATCACGCGCGGCACGGTCGCCGAGCGGGACGAGCCGGGTCGATAGATAGTTTGGCTGCTTCATCGTCGCCGCGGCGATCAGCCACAGGAAGGCGAGCGCCGCGGTCAATCCGAACACGCCGGTCGTGCCCCAGTTCTGGTGCACCCAGCCACCGACCATGCCGCCGGCGAAAATCCCCAGAAATTGCGCGCTCGAGAACAGACCGGCTGCCGTGCCCTTGCCGTCCGGTGGCGCCACCTTGGTGATCAGCGATGGCAGCGTCGCTTCCATCACGTTGAACGCCGAAAAGAACACCGCAAGCGCGACAATCAGCGCCACCGCGCCGCCGCTGCCGAACTGCAGCATCATTTGGCTCACGACGAGCGCGCCGACCGAGGCGACGAACACGCCCTTCATGCGGCGATGCTTCTCGGCGACGATGATCGCCGGCACCGTGATCAGCAGCGACGCGATCAGCACCGGCAGATAGACGATCCACTGCTCGTGGCTGTTGAGCTGCAGCGTACCGCGCAGAAGTCCCGGAACGACGAGGAAGCTCGCTGTCAAAATCGCGTGCAGCACGAAGACGCCGAAGTCGAGGCGCAGCAGTTCGCCATTGCGCAGCACCGACCAGATCAGTCCCGGCACGGTTTCAGCGTCGCGATGCACCCGCACCTGGCGCGGGCTCGGTACGACGAATTCGGTCACCGCGATGCCGGCGACTGCCAAGCCGACCATGAGCCAGAAGATGCCCCCGACGCCGATGAAGCTTGCCACCACCGGGCCGGTGATGAGCGCGATCATGAAGGACATGCCGATAGTAATGCCGACCATGGCCATCGCCTTGGTGCGGTTCTCTTCCCGTGTGAGGTCGGCGACGAGGGCGAGGATTACGGAACCGACGGCGCCGGCGCCCTGCAGCACGCGACCGAAGATCACGCCGCCGATCGAGGTCGACATCGCGGCGACCGCGCTGCCGATCCCGAATAGGATCAGCCCTAAGACGATCATCGACTTGCGGCCGTAGCGATCGGAGAGCAGCCCGAACGGGATCTGTAGAAGGCCCTGACTCAGGCCATAGATGCCCAAGGCCTCACCAACCAGGTATGGCGTCGCGCCCGAGAGCCCATTCGCATAGGCCTCGAACACCGGATAGATCATGAACAGGCCGAGCAGCCGGACCGAGAAGACGACGGCAAGAGAAGAGGCTGCGCGAAATTCCAGTTTGTCCATTGTCACTCATTCCCGACTGGGGCATCCCCCGACCTACGCGCACGCCTCAGCAATGAAAAGCCGCCGCGCTTTGGGCCGGCGGCGGTGCTGACGCTGAGGGCGCGAAACCCGAAACGCGGTGAAACTAGCGTCTATGTGGCGCGGAGCCTAGGCGGGACAATGGCGGCTGGTCTTGATCAATGTCAATTAGACGGGGTTGCGGCATCCTGGCCGCTCCTGTATAGACCCCGGCAAATTCAGCCCAATCCGGCGCCTATGGCGCGAGATGATGTTACGGCTCGCGTGAAAAGGCGTGAGCTGTCAGGAAGTTGACCCATGAAAGCCGATATCCACCCTAACTATCACACCATCAAGGTCGTGATGACCGACGGGTCCGAGTTCACCACGCGGACGACTTGGGGCAAGCCGGGCGATACGCTGCACCTCGACATCGACCCGAAGTCGCACCCCGCCTGGACCGGAGGCCAGCAGCAGATCATGGACCGCGGCGGCCGCGTGTCCCGCTTTCAGAAGAAGTTCTCGGGCTTCCTGGACAAGGCCAGCAAGAAGTAAGCGGCGCGCTCGTTTCAAGCGACAAAGCCCCGGTCTTCATCGGGGTTTTTTATTTGTCGGCCGGGTTTCATACTCTGCTCATGCCCACGAAGACGGGCATCCAGCAGGACCGTTCCACTTGGCACGTCAGCGCCGGATCCCCGCGTTTGCGAGAACGAGCGGCCAGAGATCAGGCCCGCTCGCCGCCGAACGCCGCCTTGATTATGCCGAGCTGGCGTTCAACCGGATTGACCGGCGCCAGCGATGTTTCCAGCTCGCGGTTGTAGAGGATCGCATCGAGCGTGCGCACACGATTCTGCAGCGAAACAGAGCGCTCGATCAGATTGCGCAGCGACGGCGGCAACAGCGTGAGATTGTTCGCGTCGTGCGTCTCCGGCGGCGACAGCTTGACCTTGTTCTTTTCTTTGCTCGCTTGGGCGAGCGACATCTCGCCTTCCTTGACCGCGCGATGCAGCAGCAGCCACGATGCAAGCTGCATCAGCCGCGTCGTCAGGCGCATGCTTTCCGTCGCGTAGGCGAGCGCGGCGCCGCGATCCAGCTTTTTGGATTCCTGTCGGCCCGGCCCGTCGAGATACGTCGCCGTCTCCTCGACGAGAGCCATGCCGCTACGGAAGAGATCGGAGAAGGCCTGCGAACTCGCGAGCCGTTCGCCGAAGGACACGGGGCGATTGGCCGTGAGGGTCGAATTCTCGGACATGACGCTACGCCTCAACAGTACTTCCGTGAGGCGCCCCCAGCGCCCCTTAACGATCCAGTAAGCATGACGCGGGCACGCGCGCCCGTCCAGACGGAGCGCAGCGAAACCTTTCGGCATGGTTGCCGCGGCAGGCAAAAGGCTGCGCAACCGGCATTTGCACCAAATTGGGACAGGCGGAATAAAAAAGAGCCGCCGTTGCCGGCGGCTCAAAGGTGATAACAGGGAGGCGTCAAACAGAGTGGACAGGAGCCACTCGACGTCCAAGATGATGGACGTCGCCAGTAATGATCGGGAAAGCTTAATTTAGACTTAAGATCTGAGATGAGGTGAAGAAAATTGTACCAGTCCCTTTCCCACCTTGGCGAAGGAAGAATGGGCTGTCACTGCTTGAAAAACTGATCTGCCGTCGCGCGGGTGGAGCGCTTGCGCGCGATGTCGGCTTCGAGCCGCTCGATTTCGCCCCTGAGCAGCGCAATGCGCGCCTCGAGTTCCTGCACCGAAAGCAATGCGAGGTCCTGTCCGATATCGTGCGCGACCTTGGGCCGCGGCCTGTCATCGTCGTCGATTAGGGGCATGCGCGGCCTCCGTTTGCGGTGGCAAATCTAACGGCGCGCCCGCGGGTTGTCACACCGGTCGCGCCCACCTAAACAGGCGCCAACTCCGATCTTCCGCGAGGTTCAAGATGAGCACCCTCCCCGCCCGCATGACCGTCATCGGCATCAAGGCGCCAGGCGGACCCGAAGTGCTCGTTCCGGAGGAGCGGCAGGTTCCCACACCCGGCGAGGGCGAACTGCTGATCCGCGTCCGCGCGGCGGGGGTGAACCGGCCTGACGTGATGCAGCGGAAGGGCCTTTATCCGCCGCCCCCCGGCGCATCCGACATTCCCGGCCTTGAGATCGCCGGTGAGATCGCGGCGCTTGGACCGGCGATCAGGCGCTGGAAGGAAGGCGACCGCGTGATGTCGCTCGTTTCGGGCGGCGGTTATGCCGAATACTGCGTCGCCACCGCCACACATACGTTGCCGGTGAGCGGTCTGCCGATGCAAGACGCCGCGGCCGTGCCGGAGACCTTCTTCACGGTGTGGCACAACGTGTTCGAGCGCGGCGCGCTCAACGCCGGCGAAACGCTGCTCGTGCACGGCGGCTCCTCCGGTATCGGCACGACGGCCATCCAACTCGCAAAGCAGTTCGGCGCAAAGGTCTTCGTCACCGCCGGATCCGACGAGAAGTGCGAAGCCTGCCGCAAGCTCGGCGCCGATCTCGCGATCAATTACAAGACCGAGGACTTCGTCGCGATCGCCAAGAAGGCGACGGACGGCAAGGGCGTCGATTTGATCCTAGACATGGTCGGCGGCGATTACATCGAACGGAACTTCGAGGCCGCAGCGGTTGAAGGCCGCATCGTGCAGATCGCGTTTCAGGGCAGCCCGAAGGCGACCGTCGATTTCCGCCGGATTATGCTCAAGCGCCTGCATCACACCGGTTCGACCCTGCGCTCGCGCTCGACTGCCGACAAGGCCGCAATCGCACGTGCGGTCGAGGACAAGGTCCTGCCACTGCTTGCCGACGGCCGGGTCAAGCCGGTGCTCTACAAAACCTTCCCGTTGAAGGATGCTGCCGCGGCCCACGCGCTGATGGAATCGAGTGCGCACATCGGTAAGATCGTGCTGGCGGTCTGAGCGTCCGGAACTTGCGCCCGGGAAGCCGCGAAAACGGCGCAATGTCGGACGAATAACAAGGCAGGGTGGGTTGTTAACGAATTTCGACGGACGGCACGATCCGGCTCGGAACGAGCAGGCATGGCCGTGGCCGGGGGTTTTGGTTTGATCGTCGCGCGCAGGCGCCTAACTGGGCTGATCGCCGGCATGCTCGCGCTTGCGGGCATGTTCGTCGCTGCGCCCGCCGCGCAGGCGGTCGAGGCCGTGAACGTGCGGCTCGATGCGCAGGCGATCGACCTCACCGACGCGACGGAACTGCAGAAGACGGAGACCGATCGCGTCCAGGTATCGACGGCGCCGGGACCCGACGGTGTCGTGCGCCGCATCGAAGTGCGTGCGCGCGAGCAAAACACCAACTGGGCCGTCTTCGCTCTCACCAACAACAGTGACGAGCAACTCGATCGGCTGATCGTCGTGCCACATTACCGGATGGTCGGCTCCGGGCTGATCTGGCCCGATCTCGGATTGTCTCGCGTCGCCTCGATCACGCCGTCGACCGGCGACCGGCCGGTGCGGCAGGAGAACAATTCCGCCGACATCTTCCGCGTCACGCTCGATCCCGGAACGGTGATCACCTTCGTTGCCGAATTGCGCACTGACAAGCTGCCGCAGATCTATTTGTGGGATCCGGACGCCTATAAGGACAAGCTCAACTCTTTCACGCTCTACTACGGCATCGTCATCGGCATTGCCGGACTGCTCGCGCTTTTTCTCACCATTTTGTTCGTGGTGAAGGGCTCCATCATGTTTCCGGCCGCCGCCGCGCTCGGCTGGGCGGTGCTCGTCTACATCGGCATCGACTTTGGTTTCTGGGGTAAGGTGTTCGACATGTCCGCCGGCGCTGAGCGCGTCTGGCGCGCCTGTGGCGAGGCGATCCTGTCAGCGACGCTCGTCGTCTTCCTTTTCGCCTATCTCAGTTTGTCGCGCTGGCACGTACGCTATGCGCATGTGACGATCGGCTGGCTTGCAGCCCTTGCAGCGCTCATCGCGGTCGCCGTCTTCGACCCGGCTGTCGCGTCCGGCATCGCCCGGCTATCGCTTGGGCTGGACGCCGTGCTCGGCCTCGCGCTGGTGATCTATCTCTCGACGCACGGCTTCGACCGCGCGGTGCTGCTGATCCCGACCTGGCTGTTGCTGGTGGTGTGGACCTTCGCAGCCGGGCTCGCCGTCACCGGCGCGGTGACGAACGACATTATCGGCCCCGCCTTGCTCGGCGGTCTCGTGCTCATCGTGATGCTGATCGGCTTCACGGTGATGCAGCACGCCTTCGCCGGCGGGATCACACACGGCATCGTCTCCGACGTCGAGCGCCGCGCGCTGGCGCTCACTGGCGCGGGCGACATGATCTGGGACTGGGACGTCTCCGCCGACAAGATCTACACCAGTCCCGAGACCGAACATCTGCTGGGCTTAAAGCGCGGCGCGCTGGAAACTGCCGCGGCCGCCTGGCTCGACGTGCTGCATCCGCTCGATCGCGACCGTTTTCGCGCCGCGCTCGACAGCGCGGTCGAACAGCGGCGCGGACGCTTGCACCAGGACTTCCGCCTGCGCGCGGCGGACGGGCATTATCTCTGGCTGTCGTTGAAGGCGCGGCCGATGGTCGGCTCGGACGGTGAAGTGGTGCGCATCGTCGGCACGCTGACCGACGTCACCGAATTTAAGAATTCGGAAGAGCGGCTGCTGTTCGACGCGGTTCACGACAATCTCACCGGCCTGCCGAACCGCGAGTTGTTTATCGACCGCATGGAGGCCTGCTTCGCGCTGGCGAAATCCAATCCTCAGCTTCGTCCGTCGGTGCTGGTGATCGACGTCGACCGATTCAAACAGGTCAACGATTCTGTTGGCATGGCGATCGGCGATTCGATCCTGCTCACCGTCGCGCGGCGGCTGACTCGGCTGTTGAAGCCGCAGGACACGCTCGCACGTCTTGCCGGCGACCAGTTCGCGCTGATCCTTGTCTCCGAGCGCGACCCAGCCCGGATCGTCGCCTTCGCGGAATCGATGCGCAAAGCCCTGCGTGCGCCGATCGCGTTCAACGATCGCGAAATCTTCTTGACCGCCTCACTCGGCCTTTCGCTGCCCGAGCATCAGACGGAAAGGCCGGATGAAGTGCTCAAAGACGCCGAGCTCGCGATGTATCACGCCAAGCGCCTCGGCGGCGACCGGCTCGAACTGTTCAAGCCGGTGATGCGCTCGCGCAAGACCGACCGGCTGACGATCGAGTCCGAACTGCGCCGCGCCATCGAGCGGGAAGAGATCAAAGTGCTGTATCAGCCGATCGTGCGGCTGGAAGACCGCGCGATCGCCGGCTTCGAGGCGCTCGCGCGCTGGGAGCATCCGAAGCTCGGCCGCATGTCGCCGATCGAGTTCATCTCGATCGCGGAGGAGATCGGCCTGATCGTCGATCTCGGCCTGTTCGTGCTCGACCGTGCGGCGAAGCAACTCGGCACCTGGCAGGCCGGAACTCGCGGTCACGAGCCGCTGTTCGCCAGCGTAAACGTGTCATCGCGGCAGTTGCTGCGGCATGATCTGCTGCAGGACCTGCGCGGCGTGCTCGGACGCACGCCGCTCGCGCGCGGTACGCTCAAGCTCGAGATCACCGAATCGCTGGTGATGGAGAATCCCGAGCATGTGGCGCAGATGCTCACGCGCATCAAGGAGCTTGGCGGCGGGCTCTCGCTCGACGACTTCGGCACCGGGCACTCGTCGCTCGCCTATCTGCAGCGCTTCCCGTTCGACACGATCAAGATCGACCAATCCTTCGTGCGCACCACCGCACGCGGCACGCGGCCGGTGATCCTGCGTTCGATCGTGGCGCTCGCGCACGATCTCGGCATGGATGTTGTCGCGGAAGGCGCGGAGACGGACTCCGATGCGGTCGAGCTCTATCACCTCGGCTGCGAATACGCGCAGGGTTTTGCCTTCGGCGAGCCGATGACGGCCGAAGCCGCGACCGCGCTGCTCAGCGACAAGCCGATGCCCGCGCGGATCATTCCGCTCAAGATCGCGTCGGAGTGAGACGCCGCAACATCTAAATCGTCTTGACCGAACCGGCGCGCGAGCGCCGTGACCTGGTGATCCGCTTAGGAATTGCTTTTCTAAGCGAGATGGCCGGGACATGGGCGTTCTCGAAGAACGCCGTTCTTCGAGCGGCTATGCCCAGCCATGACGAAAAGAGATAGTGCGGCGGCGATAAATTACGCGTGGCCTGCTTCGTTCGACAACATCCCGAGGTCGATGCCGATCTTGGCGAGCGCGCGTTCATATTTGTGCTCGATGTCCTGTCCGAAGATCAGCTCGGGATCGGCATCGCAGTGCAGCCAGCCGTTCTGCTGGATCTCCTGCTCGAGCTGGCCCGGGGCCCAGCCGGCGTAGCCGAGTGCGAGGATCGCACTCGACGGGCCCTTGCCGCGCGCGATCGCCTTGAGGATGTCGAGCGTCGCGGTCAGGCAAATTCCCTCGTCGATTGGCAGGGTCGAGTTCTCGATGAAGAAGTCGGCCGAGTGCAGCACGAAGCCGCGGCCGGTCTCGACAGGACCGCCTTTGAGCACCTTCACCTCCTCCGCGCGGCCGGGCAGTTGAATGCGCTCGCTCGCGGGGATCACCTCAAGCTGCACGAGAAGGTCGGGGAATTTGATGTTCGGCGCGGCCTGGTTCACCACAATGCCCATCGCGCCCTCGCTCGAATGCGCGCAAACATAGATCACCGTGCGCGCAAAGCGCTCGTCGCTCATCGCCGGCATCGCGATCAACATCTGCCCGTCGAGATAGCCTCGAGCAGAAACGGCGTCTTTTGCGGAAGGCTCCATGACAAAAGGTTATCCGATCGGTCTAAGGTTGCAAACGACGTATGCTCTGAAAAGTTCAGGGGTCGCGCCGCGCCGCGCGCTGGACACGTTCCACTCACGATGATTTCAGTGGCGCGGCATGGAGTTAGCAGGTACCAGCGCAGCCATGATGGCGACTGCCGAATTCGTGAGCGCCGCGGCGGCGCTCGTTCTCGCCCTGACCGGACTTGCGCATGCGGAAAGCTCCGCCTGGAGCGAAGACCTGCGTTCGGAGATCCGGCTGATTTCCGGCGATACGACCGCGACGCCGATGCATGCGGGCGTCGAGATGAAACTGCAGAAGGGCTGGCATACCTATTGGCGTTATCCGGGTGATTCCGGCGTGCCGCCGCAGTTCGATTTCGCCAAATCCGTTAATCTCAAGAGCGCGACGGTGCTTTTTCCCGCGCCGGAATTGCACAGAGACGCCGGCGGCGAAATCATCGGATATGGGCAGGACGTCACCTTTCCCGTCGAGGTCGTCGCGCAGGATCCGAGCAAGCCGGTGACACTGCACCTCTCGCTCGATTACGCCGTCTGCGAGAACATGTGCGTGCCGGCGCGTGGCGAGGCCGAATTGGCGATCGAGCCCGGCAAGAGCGCGCCCGATCCGCAGCTGAAAACCGCGCTTGCGCACGTGCCTACAAAAGAGACAGCCGCCGCTGCAGGCCTCACCGTCAAACGCGACGGCAATACCGCCGTCGTCACGTTGCCCGCGCCCGCGGATAGATCGGTGACGATCTTTGCGGAAGGGCCGACCAAGGACTGGGCGCTGCCCATTCCGAAGCCGCTCGACAATGCTCCCGCAGGGCAACGCGCCTTCCGTTTCAAGCTCGAAGGCCAACCGCCGGGCGCCGATGTCGCAAAGCCGATCGACCTCACCTTCACCGTCGTCGAGGGCGGCCGCGCCTTCGAGGTGACGACCCGCCTCGACTAGGAGCGGCCGGAAGCGTAAGTACGCTGCCCGGAGAAACGACCGCCAACGAGAACGAGGAGCACCATGCCCATCAAAGCCGGCGACAAATTGCCCAATGCGACATTCCGCGTGATGACCGCGGAAGGCCCGAAGCCCCGCACCACCGACGAAATCTTCAAGGGCCGCAAGATCGCGCTGTTCGGCGTGCCCGGCGCCTTCACGCCCACCTGCAACAACCTGCATCTGCCGAGCTTCTTGAACAACGCCGCCGCGTTCAAGGCGAAGGGCGTCGACGCGATCGCGGTGACGGCGGTAAACGACGTGTTCGTCATGACACAGTGGCAGAAGGCGAGCGGTGCGGAAGCCAAGATCGACTTCCTGGCCGACGGCAACGGCGAGTTCGCCAAGGCGATCGACATGGCCTTCGATGGCTCGGGCGCGGGTCTCGGCACGCGTTCGAAGCGCTATTCGATGCTGGTCGACGACGGCGTCGTGAAGACCGTCAACATCGAGGACGCGCCGGGTAAGTGCGACATCTCCGGCGGCCAGGCGCTGCTTGCACAGATTTGATAAATAGACCTCTTGGTGAGGAGACGCGCGTAGCGCGTCGTCTCGAACCATGAGGCCGTCCCATCCTTCAAGACGCGGCCTTCGGCCGCGCCTCAGGATGAGGCGGATAGAGGCTTACCGCGACATCGCACCCTTCGCGCCGGCGCGGGCGGCCACAAGACCCTCGCGCGCGAGTTCGTCGGCGCGCTCGTTCATCGCATGGCCGGCGTGACCCTTCACCCAATGCCAGTGCACCTTGTGCTGGCCGAGCGCCGCGTCGAGCCGCTTCCATAGATCGACGTTCTTCACGGGATTTTTGTCGGCGGTGCGCCAGCCGTTGCGCTTCCACCCGTGAATCCAGCTCATGATGCCGTTGCGCAGGTATTGGCTGTCGGTATGGATGTCGAGCGTGCAGGGGCGCTTGAGCGCTTCGAGCGCCGAGATCGCAGCCATCAATTCCATGCGGTTGTTGGTGGTGTGGGCCTCGCCGCCCATCAATTCCTTCGCGTGATCGCCGAATGTCAGGATCGCGCCCCAGCCGCCGGGACCCGGATTTCCCGAACACGCGCCGTCGGTATAGATCGTGACGCGCTGCTCGCTCATCACGCATCGAATCCATAGTCGCCGACGCTCTTCACCGACTGATGGAAGCGCAGCTTGCGGTGATATTCGAGCGGATCCTTCGGCTTGACCAGCGCGCCGTCGGGCACCGCCAGCCAATCGACCAGCCGCGTCAGCAGAAAGCGCATCGCCGCGCCGCGCGCGAGCATCGGTAACGCGGCAAGCTCTTCAGCGCCGAGTTCGCGCACGCGCGTATAGGACTTCAGCAGCGCGCGGCCTTTGGTGACATTGTACGCGTGATCCGCCTCGAAGCACCACGCGTTCAGGCACACGGCGACGTCGAAGGCGAGTGTATCGGTGCAGGCGAAATAGAAGTCGATCAAACCCGACAATCTGTCTCCGAGGAAGAACACGTTGTCCGGAAACAGGTCGGCATGGATGACGCCGTCCGGAAGACCTTTCGGCCAATTCCGCTCGAGCACGTTCAGTTCGCGCGAGATCTCTTCGCAGAGACCGGGCTTCACGCTGTCGCCGCGCGGGCCGGCCTGTTCATATAGCGGCCGCCACGCCTGCAGCGACAACGCATTTTCGCGGCGCATCCGGAAATCACCGCCGGCGAGATGCAGATGCGCCAAAGCTTCGCCGACCGCCGCGCAATGGCCGGGGCCCGGGCGGCGGATCCAAAGGCCGTCGAGAAAGGTGACGATCGCCGCCGGACGGTCGGCAATGCGGCCGAGCATGCCGCCGCCGCGGTTCTTCACCGGCTGCGGGCAGTTGATCCCGCGGCCAGCCAAGTGCTCCATCAGCGCGATGAAAAATGGCAGGTCCGCTTCCGCCACACGCTTCTCGTACAGCGTCAGGATGAAATGACCGCGGCTGGTATGAACGAGGAAATTGGAATTCTCGACACCCTCGGCGATGCCCTTGTAGGATAGTAGATCGCCGATGTCGTAGCCGGAGAGGAAATTGGAAAGATCGTCGGTGGTGACGTCGGTGTAGACGGCCATGGCTATTCCGCGGCCTGCTCCCGCAGGACGCGGGGCAGCGGGAAGAACATGTCCTCTTCCGCCGCGGAGACGGTTTCGACCGAGAGCGCGAAGCGTTCGGCGAACGCATCGAGCACCTCTTCCACCAGCACTTCGGGGGCGGAGGCGCCGGCGGTGACGCCGAGCCGCTCGACATGGGCAAAACGCGACCAGTCGATATTGGCGGCACGGTCGATCAGCACGGCGAAGGCGCAGCCCGACTTCTCAGCCACTTCCTTCAGGCGCTGCGAATTGGAGGAATTCCGCGAGCCGACCACGACCATGGCGTCAACAAGCGGCGCCACGCGGCGAACGGCCTCCTGTCGGTTCGTGGTAGCGTAGCAGATGTCTTCTTTGTGCGGCCCGACGACGTGCGGGAAACGCGCTTTCAGCCGCTCGACCAGATGCTGGGTGTCCTGCACCGACAAGGTCGTCTGCGTCACGTAGGCGAGCTTTTCCTCATCGCGTGGAACGAATTGATCGACGTCGTCTTCGTCCTCCACGAGGGTGATGCTCCCGGGGGGGAGCTGGCCCATGGTGCCGACCACCTCGGGATGCCCGGCATGGCCGATCAGCACGATCTCGCGACCGCGCCGATGATGGATCTCGGCCTCGCGGTGGACCTTGGTCACCAACGGACAGGTCGCGTCGAAAGCGAGCAGGTTACGGCGCGTCGCCTCTTCCGGAACCGGGCGCGGTACACCATGCGCGGAGAAGATGACGGGCGCGCCGTCATTCGGAACTTCGGATAGTTCCTCGACGAAAATCGCGCCCTTCTTGCGCAGGCCGTCGACCACGTAGCGGTTGTGCACTATCTCGTGGCGGACGTAGACAGGCGGGCCATACAAAGTGAGCGCGCGCTCGACGGAATCGATCGCCCGCACGACGCCGGCGCAGAAGCCGCGCGGCGAACAAAGCAATACCTGCAGCGGGAGTTTTTGGCGATTCACGGCCACGGCGGGGGTGTCCTGACGGCGCGTGCGACGGCCACGGCGCTCCGGTCCGACATGGGGTGCGCCGCCCCGTTATGTCAAGCCGGACCGTTGCGGAGGCGGCGTGCCCCCCTTATATTCCGCGCACTTCCGATCATCCCCGATGATCCATGCGTGCTTCGCCCGGAGGGCGGGCGAAGCCTAGAGGAGATATGCCATGGCGAGCGCAGCCCCGTTGATGCCGAAGGCCACCGCCGTCTGGCTGCTGGACAATACGGCTTTGTCCTTCGACCAGATCGCCGACTTCTGCAAGCTACACCCGCTCGAGGTGAAGGCGATCGCCGACGGCGACGCCGCGCAGGGGATCAAGGGTCTCGACCCGATCGTGACCGGCCAGCTCACGCGCGAGCAAATCGCCAATGCTGAGGCCAATTCCGACATCCGGCTGAGCCTGAGCACACCGAAAGTCGCCGTGCCGAGCCACGATCGCGGCAAGAAAGGCCCGCGCTACACGCCCGTGTCGCGCCGGCAGGACCGGCCGAACGCGATCCTCTGGCTGGTGCGCAACCATCCGGAACTCAAAGACAGCGCGATCATGCGGCTGGTCGGCACGACCAAGGCGACGATCGCGGCGATCCGCGACCGCACGCACTGGAATTCGGCCAACCTGACACCGATGGATCCGGTAACGCTCGGCCTGTGTTCGCAGATAGATCTCGATCTCGAGGTGCAGCGCGCGAACAAGGAGAAGCCCGTCCCCGTCGAAACCGGCGCGACGCTGCTCCCGGCCTCCGAGACGACGAAGAAGGAGCCGGAGACGGTCGCCGAAGGCGCGCCGGAGAAATCGGGCGAGCTCGACGTCAGCGCGGTGTTCGCCAAGCTCAAGCAGCTCGGCGGGGGCAAGAAAGAGGAGGATCAGGAGTAAAGCTTTTCCTCTTTGCCGATTTGAATCTGCAATGGCCGGGTTCGTCCCGGCCATTTTTATTTTTGGTTGCATCTATACGGCAAAGCCGCGCCGCAAATCCGCTCTCCCCTTGCGGGAGAGTGAAAGCGAACCTACGACCCATCTTCCGCCCTATGGTCTCTCAATACCCTCTGGTCCCCTCGATTGCCGCGATGTAGCGCGCGACGGATTTGTCCAGCACGGCCTTCGCGTCCGCCGCGATCACGCGATCGAAGTAGTGCCCGTAGATATGTGCGAAGGTGAAGGGCTGCATGGCGCGGCCGATTGCCTCGACCTCGCGGCGCGACAGCGGAATCAAATTCGGATAGCTGCGCATGAAGGAGAGCCATTTGCGGTCGGTCGCGACCGTGAGGATGTCGCCAGCGCAGACGATGCCGTTACCGGCCGCGCCGCCCGCCCAATGCAGCACCGTGCCGCCCGGGAAATGGCCGCCGCAGCGGACGAGCGTGACCCCGTCCCACAACGTCTTCGTCGCGCCATCCCAGAACTGCTGGCAGGAATCAGGGCGCAGGACCCAGTCGCGGTCGGCCGCGTGCAGATAGACCGGGCAGCCGAAGGCGCGCGCCCATTCGACGTGCGTCGTATAAAAATGCGGATGCGAGATCGCGATCGCCTGCACGCCGCCGAGGCCTTTGAGCAGCGCGACCGTCGCGTCGTCGATCAGCGCAATGCAGTCCCACAAGATGTTTCCGCCCGGCGTCTGCGCGAAGATCGCGCGCTGGCCGATGGCGAATTGCGGCTCGCTGCCGATGCCGATGACGCCCGGCTCGTGTTGGCGGAAGCCGTTCTTGTGTGAGCCGCGCAGCGAAGCGAGCGTCGTCCAGGTCTGCCCGCGCGGCGGCACGTATTGTCGCTCCTCCTCGCAAGCGCGGCATTCGGCCGGCGGATTTTGACTTTCTGGATATTGCGTGCCGCAGGCCGTGCAAATGAAGTGGGGCATTTCCAATTCCGTCCTTCCGGGACACTTGCCGGAATTGCCGGAGCTTACTTGCTCGGGCGGCTTGGCGCGCGAAGCGCGGTAGCGCCGACACAATACGCCATTGGCGTTCGGAGCAGGGCCGCCGCCGCTCGGTCAGTCTGGAGAGCGCGTGCGGCAACGCTTACGCCCCCACGCCCCTTCCCTTCAGCGCCGCGCCGATCTCGTCCAGAATAGCCGGGTCGTCGATCGTCGCCGGCATCGTCCAAGGCTCGTGGTCGGCGATCTTCTTGATCGTGCCACGGAGAATTTTGCCGGAGCGCGTCTTCGGCAGGCGCGCG
>Ga0207826_1000013_pt1 | contig 42859 bp, 46 predicted proteins | sample LuqExpMetageno80_FD_187837 | JGI IMG/M metagenome (GOLD analysis project Ga0207826, IMG submission 187837) | Tropical forest soil microbial communities from Luquillo Experimental Forest, Puerto Rico - Sample 80 (SPAdes) | ecosystem: Environmental > Terrestrial > Soil > Tropical forest ... | reverse complement strand
AAGGCTACGATGCACATAGTTAACGGGGGGCCTCTCCATGACATATCTAGTAGCCGACGGTCTTCGTCCCTTTCTTTCACGGGCGTACGAAAATTTTGCATTCCGTATGTCACTTTGGATACTGGCCGGCGGTGTTGTCGGTAGCTTCGCGGTTTGGGTCTTGTTCCCGCCCGCGTAGGTGCAGTGAGTGCCAACGAATAAGGATTTACGAAGGACCAGCGAAGAAGTCCTGAGCTGGGGTTTGGGGTGCCTGGGGCCACGTCGCGCTGTTAAGTGGCAGCGGCGTGGTCCTTTCCTTTACGGGCGTCGAGTCTGGGTATTGCTGACCTCGGCAACCATGTAGATGCGCGCACCCTGGTCAGACGTGAAGGGTTTCTGCGCGCTCTAGTGGTCGCATTCCGCTTGGCGTCAGCTTCACGCCATTACGCTCAGACCCGCGTCTGCCTACGTTCGGCCCGGTGGGCAAATCTTTGGGCAAAACGAGACAAAACTAGACGAGACGATGCGGCACGAAGGAAATAGAGAGATAGAAAAAAAGGCCCGGATTTCCGGGCCTTTTGCTACTGGACGTGACGGGACGGCAGAATGCCTGTCGATCCACGAGATCGGCGAACGCTGGATCGCGAATTTCGAAAGAGGGCGGCTACAAGCCCCCAGCGACATGAAAAAAGCGTTGGAAGAAGGGACAGGAGAGTGACGATGAACAAGCCGAAATTCGTGTACGTCACCTACATTCGCACCACGCCGGAGAAGTTGTGGGCGGCGCTGACCAACCCGCAAACGATCAAAAAATACTGGTTCGGCATGACGGTCGAGACCGATTTCAAGGTCGGCTCGCCGTGGCGCCCCAAGTTCGAGGACGGACGCGCCGCTGACACCGGCGAGATTCTGGAGTCCGACCCTCCGAGGCAGTTGGTGATCCGTTGGCGCAATGAGTTCAAGCCGGAGCTAAAAGCGGAAGGCTATTCGCGCTGTACGATGGCGATCGAGATGGCCGACTACTATCCGGACGTTGGTGGAAAGGCGGTGAAGCTCACCGTTATGCACGAACTGGAAGGCGAGGGCGCGAAGTTCATCGAGGCTGTTTCCGGCGGCTGGCCTAAGGTCCTGTCGAACCTCAAGTCGTTGCTCGAGACCGGCGACGTCGCGTTTCGTGTTGAGGCGGCGTGATGGTGGAAATTGCGAAGTTCAAGCCGAACACGGTCTACGTTACGTACATCGCTGCTACGCCCGAGCAGGTCTGGCAGGCGCTGACCGATCCGGCGTTCACGCGGCAGTACATTTTTGGATTCGCCCTAGAGATCGAGCCGAGAGTCGGCGGCGCGTTCAAGCTGCTGACCGCGGACGGCAGCACGCATGTGAAGGGAGAAGTTCTGGACTTGTCTCCGCCGCGTCGACTTTCCTGCACCTGGGGCGTCAAAGGCATGCAGGATTTCGGCGAGCTGCCGGATTGCGTGGTGACCTACGAGATCGAGACTTCAGGCGAAACCATGAAGCTCACGCTGACGGAATCGCGTTCCTGGGACGTGCCCTCGGCCATCCTCGCCGGCGGGCGCGCCGGCTGGCCGAAGATCATCTCGGGGCTCAAGAGCGTGGTCGAAACCGGCAAGCGTCTGCGCATGGCTATGGAAGGTCCGCCACCAGGGATGATCGAGGCCGCGCAGCGGGCAATCGCCGAGAAGCCGTGGGAGAGGCGTTAGCCATCGTCATTGCGAAGAGAGAAGCGACAAGGCAATCCAGATTCTAAATATCTGGACTGCTTCGCTCACGATGACGGGAGCGTTGCCGGTTCTACCGCAAACTCGCGTTGATCTTGTCCAGCGCCGCCTGGCCGGGGCAGAGCTGCTTTTCCGATAAGGTGTTCAACGGCGCGTCGGTCGTGCGCAGGTGCGCGTGCAGGTCCTCTGGCTCGTCATCGACGTAGAGAAGCCCGGTGACGATCTGCCCCTTCGCCGCATGCTGCTGCAGGAAGCCGAGCGCGGCGGTGCGGTCGTGCACGTCGTAGTCGGCGGCGAGCTTGCGCAGCGCGAGCCTCGAACCGTCGTGCTGCTCGACGATCTCGACGGTGCCCGGGTCCTGCTTCACCTCGATCGGCATGCGCGAGGACATGAAGTCGAGCCGGTTCACCGCCTCATTGTGCTCGCGCACGAAATCGAAGCTCTTGGTCGAGCCCGCGTGGTTATTGAACGCGACGCACGGCGAGATCACGTCGATGAAGGCCGCGCCCTGGTGCGCGATCGCCGCCTTGATGATCGGCACAAGCTGCTGCTTGTCTCCAGAGAAGGAGCGGGCGACGAAGGTGGCGCCGAGCTGCAGTGCCATGGCGACGAGGTCGATCGAATTATCGGTATTGATCACGCCGCGCTTGGACTTCGAGCCGCGGTCGGCGGTCGCCGAGAACTGGCCTTTGGTCAGGCCATACACGCCGTTGTTCTCGACAATGTAGACCATGTTCACGCCGCGCCGCAGGCAGTGCGCAAATTGACCGAGGCCGATCGAGGCTGAGTCGCCGTCGCCGGACACGCCGAGATAGATCAAATCGCGGTTAGCAAGGTTGGCGCCGGTCAACACCGACGGCATGCGTCCGTGCACCGAATTGAAGCCGTGCGAATTGCCGAGGAAATACGTCGGCGTCTTCGACGAGCAGCCGATGCCGGAAATCTTCGCCACCTTGTGCGGCTCGATCGCGAGCTCGAAACAGGCCTGGATGATCGATGCGGTGATCGAGTCGTGCCCGCAGCCGGCGCACAGCGTCGAGACCGCGCCCTCGTAGTCGCGATGCGTATAGCCAAGCGTGTTCTTCGGCAGGCCGGGGTGGTGGAACTTGGGCTTGGCTAGATAGGTCATGACACCACTCTTAAGGGCGTGACTTTCAACGCATCGAGGTGATCGCCGATTGCCTGCGCGATGAAGCGCGCGGTGATCGGCGTGCCGTCGTAATGCAGGATCGGAACCAGCCGCACCGGGTCGATACCGCACTCGTTGACGATGATCGAGCGCATCTGCCCGTCGCGGTTCTGCTCTACGACGAACACGAAATCGTGGTCGGCGACGAACGAATTGACGCTCGAGTGGAAGGGGAAGGCGCGCACGCGCATGCGGTCGAGCGCGTGACCCTTCGCCTCGATCATCGCGATCGCTTCGTCCATCGATGGCGAAGTCGAGCCAAAATAGATCACGCCGTATTTGGTCGGCTTTGCCGAGTGGGCGATCAGCGGCCGCGGCACGAGATCCTTGGCGGTGTCGAACTTTCGCAGCAGCCGCTGCATGTTGTCGACATAGGGCGCGCCTTCTTCCGTGTAGCGCGCGTAGCGGTCGCGCGACGTGCCGCGGGTAAAGAATGCACCACGCGTCGGATGTGTCCCCGGATAAGTGCGGAACGGGATGCCGTCGCCGTCGACGTCGAGATAGCGGCCGAAGTCCTTGCCGGCTTCCAACTCTTCCGCCGTCATCACCTTGCCGCGGTCGTAGACCCTGGCGTCGTCCCACGCAAAGGGACGGCAAAGGTGATGATTCATGCCGATGTCGAGATCGAGCATGACGAAGATCGGCGTCTGCAGGCGGTCGGCGAGGTCGAAGGCCTGCGCGCTAAACTCGAACGACTCGGTCGGATCCTCCGGCAGCAGCAGCACGTGCTTGGTGTCGCCGTGCGAGGCATAGGCGCAAGAGATGAGGTCGCACTGCTGCGTGCGAGTCGGCATGCCGGTGGACGGCCCGGCACGCTGCACGTTGATCAGCACGCCCGGGATTTCAGCGAAATAGGCGAGGCCGATGAACTCCTGCATCAGCGAGATGCCGGGGCCGGAGGTTGCGGTGAACGAGCGCGCGCCGTTCCAGCCCGCGCCGATTACCATACCGATGGACGCGAGTTCGTCCTCGGCCTGCACGATCGCGTATTTCGCTTTGCCGGTCTCCGTATCGACGCGCAGCTTGGCGCAATGCCGGGTGAACGCCTCGGCGACCGAAGAGGAGGGCGTGATCGGATACCAGGCGCACACGGTGGCGCCACCGTACACCGCTCCCAACGCCGCGGCCGAATTGCCCTCTACGAAGATCCGGTCGCCGACCTTGTCCGCCTTGCGCACACGCAGGCCGATCGGATGCTCCAGATTGAGCGTCACGTAATCGCGCCCGATATGCAGCGCCTTGACGTTCGGCTCGATCAGTCGGTCCTTGCCTTTGTACTGCTCGCCGATCAACTGCTCGACCACCTTCACATCCATGTCGAGCAACGCGGTCAGCGCGCCGACGTAGATGATGTTCTTGAACAGCTGTCGCTGACGCGCATCGGTATATTCGCGGTTGCAGATCGCCGTCAGCGGCACGCCGATGACGGTGATGTCCTCGCGGAATTTGGCTTTTGGCAGCGGCTTGGTGGAATCGTAGAAGAGGTAGCCGCCCGGCTCGATGGCTGCGATGTCCTTGTCGAAGGTCTGCGGGTTCATCGCCACCATAAAGTCGGTGCCACCCCGCGCACCCATGTGGCCTTCTTCCGAGATACGCACCTCGTACCAGGTAGGCAGGCCCTGGATGTTGGACGGGAAGATGTTGCGCGGCGCGACCGGGACGCCCATGCGCATGATCGCGCGGGCGAACATCTCGTTGGCGCTCGCCGAGCCGGAGCCGTTGACGTTGGCGAATCGGATGACGAAGTCGTTTACGCGGCTGAGCGGCGTTGCGGTCGGCATGACGGCCCTGCGTGAGTCATTTCAATTAAGAATTTTTGCATGTCCCAGGCGCCGGTCGGACACCGTTCGGCGCACAGCCCGCAGTGCAGGCAGACGTCCTCGTCCTTGACCATGGCGCGGCCGGTCTTCAGCCCGTCCTGGACGTAGAGGTCCTGGGTTAGATTACGCGCCGGCGCTTTCAGCCGGGTGCGCAGATCGGCTTCCTCGCCGTTGCCCGTGAAGCTGATGCAGTCCATCGGGCAGATGTCGACGCAGGCATCGCATTCGATGCACAGCGAGGACGAGAACACCGTCTGCACGTCGCAGTTCAGGCAGCGACTCGCTTCCTTCACCGCCAGCGCGACGTCGAAGCCTAGCTCGACCTCCGACTTGATGTCGCGCAGTGCGACCACCTTGTCGCGTAGCGGCACGCGGTGCCGCTGATCCGGCGCGATCTCGTTGTCGTAGGACCACTCGTGGATGCCCATCTTCTGGCTCATCACCGTAACAGCCGGAATTGGGCGCTCCTCGATGTCCTCGCCGTTGAGCATCTTGTCGATCGAGACCGCGGCCTCGTGGCCGTGCGCCACGGCCCAGATGATGTTCTTTGGGCCGAAGGCGGCATCGCCGCCGAAGAAGACCTTCGGATGGGTCGAGGCCATCGTCTTCTCGTCGACCTTCGGCATGTCCCACTTGTCGAACTCGATGCCGATGTCGCGCTCGATCCAGGGGAAGGCATTCTCCTGGCCCACCGCGACCAGCACGTCGTCGCAGGGGAAGTGCAGATCCGGCTCGCCGGTCGGCACCAGCTTGCGCCGGCCCTTCGCGTCGTACTCGGCCTTCACGATCTCGAACCACATGCCGGTGAGCTTGCCGTTCTCGTGCGTGACCGACTTCGGCACCATAAAATTGAAGATCGGGATGCCTTCGTGCATCGCGTCTTCTTTTTCCCACGGGCTCGCCTTCATCTCGTCGAAGCCGGAGCGGACGACGACCTTAACGTCCTCGCCGCCGAGACGGCGCGCCGAGCGGCAGCAGTCCATCGCGGTGTTGCCGCCGCCGAGGACGAGCACGCGCTTGCCGATCTTGTTGATGTGGCCGAATGACACCGACGACAACCAGTCGATGCCGATATGGATGTTGGCGGCCGCTTCCTGTCGGCCGAGAATGTCGAGATCGCGACCGCGCGGCGCGCCGGAGCCGACGAAGACCGCCTCCCAGCCTTCCGCCAGCAGGGCCTTCAGGCTGTCGACACGCTGGCCGGCGCGGAACTCGACGCCGAGATCGAGGATGTAGCCCGTCTCTTCGTCAATGACGGAGTCGGGCAGGCGGAATTTTGGAATCTGCGTACGGATCATGCCGCCGGCTTTCTTGTCGCCGTCGAACACGACGCAGTGGTAGCCGAGCGGGGCGAGGTCGCGCGCCACCGTAAGTGAGGCCGGCCCTGCGCCCACCAGCGCGATGCGCTTTCCGTTCTTATGTGCAACTGGTTTCGGCAGACGGGCCTTGACGTCGTCCTTGTAGTCGGCGGCGACACGCTTGAGCCGGCAGATCGCGACGGGCTCGTTTTCGACGCGCGTGCGCCGGCACGCAGGCTCGCACGGACGGTCGCAGGTGCGTCCGAGGATGCCGGGAAAAACGTTGGAGTACCAATTGACCATGTAGGCGTCGGAGTAACGCCCGTGCGCGATCAAGCGGATGTATTCGGGAACAGGCGTGTGCGCCGGGCACGCCCATTGGCAGTCGACCACTTTGTGGAAGTAGTCCGGCGCCGCAATGTTAGTGTTCTTCATTGACTCCTCAGGACGCGCCACCGCGAAGATGCTTCCAAGGGCAGTGCCGCGTCATTCCTCCCGCTCGAGACTTCGGCTCGATTCAGTCAAGCCATTGTATGGGGTTGGGGGATAGAAGGCTACCAACCCGGCCCTTGTCCTGAGTTAAATCAACTGATTGCGATTACCCATCTTGAAAAATGGCAAATTCGCGCCGTCTCGCTTCGGCAGCGCAGAATAGGCGGGCAGAGTTCCGTGCTGCGCCGCATAGCACCGCCAATGCGCGAGGCGGCGGATTGCTTGATCCGCCGCATGCTTCGTTTTCTGCACCGCACAAGTTATGCGGTAGGGCGCAAGTGCCAACGTCATCAATAGGAGTACTAGTATGCCGGCGAGCAGTAGCGCCGGACGATCCAATGATGATCGATGAGAACGCGCTCGTAATCGCAGGTCGGATAGTAGTCGTAGTAAGACGGGTAGTAACCGAATCCGCCTCCGATGAAGATGACGTTCCTGTCGTGGTGATGGTCTCCGCCCCAGACCGTTCCGTGCCAAACGCCGGCTTAAGCCATTGCACGTCCTCCCGGTGTGAATGCGCCCATGGCGCCTGCGCTGAAGGCAACCGCAGGCCTCGGGCCTCCAACTCTGCCCGTAGCCATGCCGCCACCAGGATGACCGCCAAAGCCGCCGCCTCCGGACCAGCCATGGCCACCACCCCCAAATCCGCCACCGCCACCGCCGTGACCGCCACCTGGGCGAAGGCCGCGGATGCCGCGGCGACTACAACTGCACTCGCGAAGAGAAGGGCCGTCAGCGGCCTAAAAACTTTTTTGCGTTTGGCCATTGTGACCTCCGAAGTCGGGTACTGCTCCCAGCCTTGGGATTTCATGGCTCCCAGTGATGACGCGTCCTACCGCGAATTTGCACGAGGCTGGATCAAGACTTCGTGGAAGGTCGACGATGCGTCCCCATATTCTCGTGATCACCTAAAGTGTGTTGTCGAAACGATGCGAGACATCTTCAACGAGATCTTTGAGAACCAGCCGCTCGACCCGACGGAGGCCGCCCGCCGCAACACGCGGCTGAACCTGCGCAAGCGCTTCTACAAGAACGTAAGCGTCGGCGAGCCAAGCCAGAGTGGCTACCCCGTGCTGCTCGACGGCCGTCCCATCCGCACGCCGGCACGGCGTCCGCTGACTGCTCCGACGCCGGCGCTGGCAGATGCTCTGGCGGCGGAATGGGACGCACAGAAGGATGTCGTCGATCCCGCGCGGATGCCGCTCATCCGCCTCGCCAATGTGGTGATTGACGCCGTGACCGATCGTCGGCAGGCAGTGGCCGACGAGATCGCGAAATATCTCGGCAGCGATTTGCTGTTCTACCGCGCCGGGACTCCGGCCGGTCTGACCGCACGGCAGGCGGCGGCCTGGGACCCGGTGCTCGCCTGGGCGCGCGAGGAGCTTGGCGCGCACTTCGTGCAGATCGAAGGCGTTATGTACGCCGCCCAGCCGGAGCATGCGGTCAGTGCTGCGCGCGGCGGCATCCCGCAGGACGTCTGGCGGCTGGGCGCGGTCTCCTCGATCACGAGCCTCACGGGCTCGGCGCTGCTCGCGCTGGCCGTGGCGCAAGATGCGCTCTCATCCGATGCCGCCTGGGAGGCCACGCACGTAGACGAGGACTGGCAAATGGCGCAGTGGGGCCGCGACGAACTCGCGCTGCAGCGCCGGGCGCATCGTCGCACCGAGTTCGATGCCGCGGTCACGGTGCTGCGGCTGACGCGGGACGCCGCCGAGGTCTAATGCCCGGTCGGGTCGCCGCGCCGGCCGATCTCATACAGGAACCACACGCGCTTCTCGGCCTCGTCGATAAAGTTTTCCAGCAGGCTAGCGGTGGCGACGTCGTTGTGCTCGTCGCAGACGTCGTGCGCCTCGCGCATGGCCGTGACGACGCGTTGATTGTCGTCACGTAATTCGGCGATCATGTCGTCGGGCGACACGTAGTTCGCATCGTTATCGGCGATCCGGGTCCGCCGGGCAATGTCGCCGATCGAGCGCAGCGTATTCCCGCCGATCTTGCGGACGCGTTCGGCGATGATGTCGGTCGACGCGAAGAGCTGGTCGGCCTGTTCATCGAGCAGAAGATGATAGTCCCGGAAGTTCGGCCCACTGGCGTGCCAGTGGAAATTCTTGGTCTTGAGGTAGAGCGCGAAGGTATCGGCCAAAATCGCGTTCAACGCTGCGGAGATATCTTTGGTCGCATCGGCGCCGAGATCGGTCGGCGTCTGCAGGCGGGGGGTGGCGGACTTGGCGGTGGCCATCGGTCGCTGTCTCCTCGGGCTGTCCCCCGACCGTGCACCCCCGATGCACTATTATGCCCGAGGTTCGGGCTTTGAGAAGCCGCACTATTGCACCGGCGGCATGTCCGGGCTTGCTTGTGTCGGCCGGTATGCCATTGGTTTCGGCACGGGCGAACGGGGCAGGGCACAATGAAGGACATCCTCGACAAACTCGAAGACCGGCGCGCGAATGCGCGGCTCGGCGGTGGGCAGCCGCGCATTGAGGCGCAGCACAAGCGCGGCAAGCTCACCGCGCGCGAGCGCATCGAGTTGCTGCTCGACAAGGGCTCGTTCGAGGAGTTCGACATGTTCGTCGAGCACCGCTCCAACGAATTCGGCATGGAGAAGTCGAGGATCCCCGGTGACGGTGTCGTCACCGGCTGGGGCACGATCAACGGCCGCACGGTCTATATCTTCTCCAAGGACTTCACCGTGTTCGGCGGCTCGCTGTCCGAGACGCACGCGCAGAAGATAATCAAGGTGCAGGACATGGCGATGAAGGCGCGCGCGCCGATCATCGGCCTGTTCGACGCCGGCGGTGCACGCATCCAGGAGGGCGTGGCCGCGCTCGGCGGCTACGGCGAGGTGTTCAAGCGCAACGTCATCGCCTCCGGCGTGATCCCGCAGATCTCCGTCATCATGGGCCCGTGCGCGGGCGGAGACGTTTATTCGCCCGCGATGACCGACTTCATCTTCATGGTGCGCGACACGAGCTACATGTTCGTGACCGGCCCCGACGTGGTGAAGACGGTGACCAACGAGGTCGTCACCGCGGAGGAGCTCGGCGGCGCGAGTGTGCACACGGCGAAATCCGGCGTCGCCGACGGCTCATTTGAAAATGACGTCGAGTGCCTGCTGCAAATGCGCCGGCTGATCGACTTCCTTCCGGAGAACAACGAGGCGGGCGTGCCGGAATGGCCCTCGCTCGATCCCGCCGACCGGTTCGATGAATCGCTCGATACTCTGATCCCGGAGAATCCGAACAAGCCCTACGACATCAAGGAGCTGATTTTAAAGACGGTGGACGAGGGCGACTTCTTCGAGATCGCGCAAAACTACGCCAAGAACATCGTCGTCGGCTTCGGCCGCATCGAGGGACGCACCGTCGGGTTCGTTGCCAATCAGCCGATGGTGCTGGCTGGCGTGCTCGACAGTGACGCATCGCGGAAAGCGGCGCGCTTCGTGCGCTTCTGCGACGCGTTCAGAATTCCGATCGTCACTTTCGTGGACGTGCCCGGCTTCCTGCCCGGGACCGACCAGGAATACGGCGGTCTGATCAAGCACGGCGCCAAATTGCTGTTCGCCTATTCGCAATGCACGGTGCCGCTCGTCACGGTGATTACGCGCAAGGCGTTCGGCGGCGCCTACGATGTGATGGCTTCGAAACACGTCGGCGGCGATCTGAACTATGCCTGGCCGACGGCGCAGATCGCGGTGATGGGCGCGAAGGGCGCGGTCGAGATCATCTTCCGCGCCGACATGGGCGATCCGGACAAGATCGCCGCGCGCACCAAGGAATACGAGGACCGGTTTCTGTCGCCCTTCGTCGCCGCTGAGCGCGGCTATATCGACGACGTGATCATGCCGCACTCGACCCGCCGGCGCGTCGCGCGTGCGCTCGCGATGCTGCGCGACAAGCACGTCGAGATGCCGGCCAGGAAGCACGACAATTTGCCGGTGTAAAGGGCCGCTTCCCCCATGCGACGTCTGCTGACGCTCTGTTGTCTCCTCATGATCGCAACGCCGGCGTTCGCGCTCGAGAATGAGAACCTGCTCGTCAGGCTGCCGGACGGCTACAAGCAGGGCTTCAGCGATCGCAAGGACAATATGGTCATCAACGAGTTCGTGCCCGACGGCCAGACGGTCGAGGACTGGACCGAGATGGTGACCGTGCAGATCTTCTTCGGCATGAAAGGCGTCACGCCGGCTCAGTTCCGCGCTCGCGTCGAGCAGTTGTGGAGCAAGGCCTGCCCCGACGCGTCGTCGCATTCGATCGCGAGCGCGGTCGAGAAGGGCTACGCGACTGTGGTGTGGATGATGAACTGTCCGCGCAATGCGCAGACAGGCAAGCTGGAGATCACCTGGTTCAAGGCGTTGCAGGGCAATGACAGCTTCTACGTCGTGCAGAAGGCGTTCAAATTCGATCCGCCGAAGGAGCAGATCGTGCAGTGGACCTTATGGCTCAAGCGTGTCGCGCTCTGCGATACGCGCCTGCCGGAGCGCGCCTGTCCGGCCGGCATGCAGTGAGGCGCGAAGCGCGCGAAAAAGGGACTTTTGGGGGGCGATGCCGATGACAAGTCGGCCGAGGCGGTCGGCGCCAATCCCTATGCGGAGGAGACGGAATGTTCGGTCGATGCGCGCGGGCACGACGTTCAGCCTGTCCTGCACCAAGACGGCCGCCGCCAGCGGCGCCGAGACAGTACTGTGCGCGCGCCCGTGCACGCTGGTCAAAATGGTCGACCCAAGGCGTCCTGCGTGAAGCCGCTCGCGACCACGGAGCTGGGCGCCGCGAAAGACAAAGACGATGATGACGACGATATGCCGGATCAGGCCGAGATCCTGAAGCGCATGCAGCGCGGCGAGCCGATGCAGAACTGAATGAAGAAGAAATAATGGGCGGGGCACCGCGGCGCTCGGCTGAGCGCCAATTCATGGACCCGATCGAGTTTTCCATGCGATAATTGACGTGCGTAGCGATGTCCTACAGGGACCGCACCATGTCCACGCTCTTCGCATTCCTCCACCACCTCGCGGCGTTCACGCTGGTCGGCGCGCTGGCAGTCGAGTTTGTGCTCGTCGGCATGATCGAACACTGAGCAGCTCTGTCACTGGCGAGCGCGCGGCGGCTTGCTGTGGCGGACGCCGTGCTCGGCGCGGCCGCCGGCATCCTGCTTGTCGTCGGCATGCTGCGCGTGTTCTTTTTCGAGAAGGGCGCGGACCATTATTTCCATAATCCCGCGTTCCTGATGAAGTTCAGCCTTTTCATCGTTGTGGCGCTGCTGTCGATCATTCCGATGCGCGAGTTTTTGGCGTGGCGCCGCGCGTTGAGAGCGGGGCAGGCAGCCGAACTCGATGCGAGGAGGCTGCGCAGGGTGCGCCTGATCGTTCACGGCGAGCTCGGCGCCGTTGTCGTCATCCTGCTCTGTGCGGCGATCTTGGCGCGTGTCGGGTGGATTTAATGCTTTGCATGCGGCGGTTCACCTCCATCCGCCGCCGCCGCTCACCCAGACCGTGTCCGCCGTCATGTAAAGGCACGCATCGGAGCACATGAACAGCACGACCTCGCCCATTTCTTCCGGCTCGGCGAAGCGCTTCATCGGCACGTCGGCTTCCATCTGTTTGATCATCTCCGGCGAGGTCGCGGCGGCCGCCTGGAAGGCGGTGCGCGTCGGTCCCGGCGAGATCGACAGGCAGCGGATGCCCTGCGTCGCGAATTCGCGCGCCACGCCCATCGTCATCGTGTTCACCGCGCCTTTGGCAGCCGCGTAATGCACCGAGGCGCCGGGCCCGCCGCGCTTCACCGCCATGCTGGCGACGTTCACGATCACGCCTGACTTGTGTTCGAGCATATGTGGCAGCACGGCCTGCATCGCGTAGAACGTGCCCTTCACGTTGAGATCGAAGGTGCGGTCGAACAGATCGTCGTCGATGTCGAGAAATTTGGACCGGCGCACCGCCGAACCGGCCGAATTGAATAAAAAATGCACGCGGCCGAATTCGCCGAGCGCCAGCTCGATCATGTCCTTGACCGCCGCGCGTTTGGTCACGTCGATCGTCAGCGCGAGCGCTTGCGCCCCGCGCGTCTGCACTGCTTCGGCGGTCTTCGCTACACCGTCCTCGTCGATGTCGGCGCAGACGACGTTGGCGCCTTCGCGCGCGAAGATAAGCGCGGTGGCGCGGCCGATGCCGCTCGCCGCGCCGGTGATGACGATGGTCTTGCCTTTGAAATAATCGGGCGTCTTGGGCATGGCTTGCTCCCTCACGAAAGGTTAGCATAAGCGAAGCAGGGGCTTCTGGTAATTCCCCGTGCCGCGCGTTGTGCTTTGCGAACTAAAACAGGGGGAGACGCAATGTTGATGAAATCGATGCTCGTTGCTGCGGTTGCTGTGTTCGCGATTGGCGGCGCGGCTGTTGCGCAGCTGGAGAAGGCGCCGGTATCGCCGTCGCCGATCAAGCGCAACATCGTCGGCAAACTCGAAGTGCCGAATTCAAACTATGACGTGATCACCGCGATCGTGGAGATCGCGCCGGGTTTCAAGGCAGGCCGCCATTTCCATCCCGGTTTGGTGCAATCGGAGGTGCTGGACGGGCAATTCTGGCTGGCGATGGATGGCCAGCCGGAGAAAGTCTACAACGTTGGAGAGAAATTCGACTTTCCGATGAAGGCGATCCACAATGAGGGCGCGGTGGGCGACAAGTGGGCGAAGCTCATCGTCACCTATGTGGTGGAGCGCGGCCAGCCGCTCGTGCAGCCGGTTAAGTAATCGCGGCGTTTGAGGTCGCTGAAATTCCAATTGGAAATTGCGGGCAAACGTATTCTGCCCGCATCATTTTTGGTCGACGCCGCTCCGGCTTGACATCAGCGTGTCGCGTTGGTGGGCCGTGGATGAGCCACACCGCACGCGCTAAGGTTGGCGGACCGGACCCGGTCCGCAATCGAAGGCGAGGCCTCGGAATGCCGCAATACACGTCCGCTCTCATCGTCGGCGCGGGATCCGGGCTGTCCGCCTCGCTCGCGCGGCTGTTTGCGCAGGAAGGCATGCAGGTCGCGCTCGCCGCGCGCGCCGCCGCGAAGCTCGGGAAGCTGGTTCAGGAAACCGGCGCGCGCGCTTACGCCTGCGATGCCACGCAACGACCAGACGTCGACGCGCTCTTTGCCGCGCTCGACAGCGAACACACAACGCCGGACGTCGTCGTCTACAACGCGAGCTATCGCACGCGTGGGCCGCTGATCGGCCTTGATCCTACGGAAGTCGAGAGATCGATCGCGGTGAGCGCGTTCGGCGGCTTTCTCGTTGCACAGGCCGCGGCACGGCGCATGCTCAAGGAAGGCCGCGGCGCGATCCTGTTCACCGGCGCGTCGGCGAGCGTGAAGGGCTATGCGCAGTCGGCTCCCTTCGCGATGGGAAAGTTCGCGCTACGCGGCCTGGCGCAGAGCATGGCGCGCGAGCTTGGCCCGGGAGGCGTGCATGTTGCGCATGTCGTGATTGACGGCGGCATCCGTAGCGCCCGGCGCATCGACTCGGCGGACCGGCCAGACTCGCTGCTCGATCCCGACGCGATCGCGCGCACCTATTTGCATCTGCTCAGTCAGCCGCGCAGCGCATGGTCCTGGGAGATCGAGGTGCGGCCCTGGGTGGAGAGTTTTTGAGCGCGTAGCCATATGCTCTGTTAGGCGGCGGCAATACCAACCGCTCGTGCACGCGACAGATCGCAAGTAGCACGAGGGCGAGCCCGCTGGTGACACTGGCTTTTGCCGCCTCCCGCCTCCCGCCTCGCGGCCGCGCGAAGAGCGTGCTAACCAGCGCGCGTGACCGACGACATCAAACAACTCGCACCCGCCGGCCGCCTGCGCGGCGGCGTGGTGACCGCACCCGCCGCATCCGTTTTCTTCGCTACCCAGGACGACAAAGGCCCGCACGGCGTCACCGTCGACCTACTGCGCTTTTTCGCCGAGCAGCTTGCATTGCCGCTCGATCTCAACATCTTCCCGAACTCCGGCGAGGCGACCGACGCCGTCGCAAGCGGCGCCTGCGACGTCGCCTTCATGCCGCGTGACGCCGCCCGCGAAGCGCGGCTCGCCTTCGGCCCGGCCTATTTCATCATCCAGAGCACGTATCTCGTGCTGGCGGGCTCGACCATCCGCACGGTCGAGCAGGTGAACCGGCAAGGCGTGCGTATCGTCGCCATTGCCAACACCACGACCATGCGCAGCGCGCGGCGCACCGCGCCGCTCGCCTCCGTGCGCGAGGTGCGGAGCGTCGACGAGATGATGCAGCTCGCGGCGGCAGGCGAGAGCGACGCCTTCGCACTGTCGCATGACTCGCTCGCACCGCTGCTGGCGAGGCTGCCGGGCGCGCGCATCCTGCCGGGCGGTTTTCAGCAGACCGGCATCTCGGTTGCCGTCCCTCCGGCGCGGCCGAACGCGCTCGCGCTGGTCAGCGGCTTGCTGGAAGAAGCGAAGCGCAACGGCGTTGTGCGCCGGGCGCTCGATGTGGCTGGGTTCGCAGACGCCGAGATCGCGCCTTAGGGCTTCACTATGACATTGCCCAGCGCGCCGCGCTCGACCGCTTCGTGCGCCGCAGCGATGTTGTCGAGCGTGTAGGTGGGCTGCGCGATGCGGTGCTTGAGCCAGCTCGAAGCCTCGGCGATGCCGGCGAGGGCGGCGGCGCGTTCGGCCGCATCGAGCTCATAGACGAGAAAGAATTGCAGGCCGATCGTGTTGGTCAGGCAGAACGCGGACGGCAGCGTCGCCTCGGGCCCGGTGCCGTAAATGACGACGCGGCCCTTCGGCCGCAGCACGGCCGGAAGCAACTTCGCGTTCGCGCTCAGGTCCAGTTCGATGACGCAGTCCGCGAGCGCGCCACCGGTCACTTCGCGCATACGTGCACCGACATCCTCGCGCTTGTAGTCGATGCAGTGATCGGCACCCGCCTCGCTCGCGGCGCTCGCCTTTTCTGGCGAGGAGATGGTCGTGATCACGGCCGCGCCGCGCTTCTTTGCAAATTGGATCGCGTATTGGCTCACCGAGCCGCCGCCGCCGGAGATCAGCACGCGGCTCTGCGCTTCAATCTTGGCGAGCGCGACCGCGTGAAACGCGGTCGTCGCCGGAATGCCGAGACAAGCGCCGGCCTCGAAGCTAACATTGTCGGGTAGCTGCGCCGCCTGTTCGGACGGCAAAACGATGTATTCCGCCGCGGTGCCGAACGGACGCTTCCATTGTCCGTTCCAAATCCAGACGCGTTCGCCGAGACGGCTTTTCGGCACCCCCGCGCCAACTTCGTCGATCGTTCCTGCGCCGTCGCTTTGCGGGATGACGCGCGGCCAGGCGATCTTACGCGTGAGACCCTGGCGCGATTTCACGTCCGACGGATTGACGCCCGACACGGCCAGCTTGACGCGCACTTCGCCGGCCGTCGCGTGCGGCGTTTCGACGTCGCCGACGCGCATCACATCGCGGGCGGTGCCGTTACGTTCGTAGAAGGCAGCACGCATGCAAATTCTCCGTTATCGGAACTCTGGGTCAAAGCAGGGCGTTGCCCATCTTACGAGATGGGGGACAAGGGCACGAAGTTTCCTCCGGTTCGGAGTCGATGGAGGTGGACCCATGGGTTATCGCGTGTACAGCGGGCCGAAGGGCTCGGAAGACATCAAGCCGATGAACAAGTCGCAGACCCTGTTCAAGCAGTTCGAGGCACTCGACGAAGCGCTCGCATGGTCGCGGCATATCTGCCAGACCGGACGCGTGCCACTTCTGATAGAGGGCGACGACGGAACCCGGATGGACCGGCGCGACATCGGCGCGGCGCTCAGTATTGGCGAGCGTGAGCAGATCCGCGGCGGGGCGGCTGTCTAGGTGGTGCGACGGCGGTATCCCGACCCCGGGGGTATCCTGTGCTGGATTTCGGTCACTTTGGCGAAATTGGCACGCAAGTCCAATTCGGCCGAGAGGTTTCATCCTAAGTATTTGATATGACATATATATTTTGTTAAAAAAGTTCGTTCTCAAACGAAATTTGCTGTTATAATGACTAGTATGAGCAGAACAAGCACGAAGTCCGCCGGCCGGACCTCCAAAGCCACGGCGGTAACCAGGAAGAAAACAGCCAAATCCGCAAAATCCGCCCGTAAGTCGGTGAAAAAGCCGGCTGCGAGCAGTCGTCGTGCCGACAAACCGGCGCGCGGGGCGGCGCCCGCGAAAAGTGCGTCCATCAAGGTCGTTGCGACGAAGAGCGTTGCGGTCAAAATGGTCGAGATCGCTGCGGGACCGGCAGTAGCCGCGATCATGGCTGAAGCCTCGATCATGCGCACGGTCAGCCCCCCGGTGCAGCCAGTCGCGCCTGAGCCCGTGCATCCGCACAAGTACCGGGTCGGCGAGACGGTTTATTACACGTCGCCGAGCTTTGGCCGCGCCGCTGCCAGTGGCAGCTACACAGTGGTGAAGTTGCTGCCGTCGGACGGCGATGACTGCCAGTACCGGATCAAGAGTTCGGGTGAAGCCTTCGAGCGCGTTGCCAAGGAAAGCCAGCTCGACAGAGCTTGATGGCTGGGGTCCGCACGTAGGCGGGCATCAGACCGCTCAGCCTCTCTTCGCGTCATCTTTCGGGACTGCCGCTCCTCAGGATGAGGCGCGGTGTCGCGATTTCGCCGCCTCGCTCCCCTAGGCTGGATTCGCGTTTGCGGGTATCCACTTGCGGCAAAAGGGGAGCGCATGCCGACCTACATCACGCAGGGCCGTTACACGCGCGAAGCCATCAGGGGCATGATCGCTCCGCCGGAAGATAGCGCGGCCGACGTCGCGCGGCCGTTGGGTAAAGTCGGCGGGGCGGTCGCCTTGCTCGCTGCCGGAAGAGGCGGCGGTGTCACGGATCTGAAAACGACCCTTGCGCTCACATCGATTGAAGCCAAAAGCGCCTTTGCCGCCGCCAGCGATCTCGCATCCAGCTTCAAGTCGGCCGCAGGCGCGTTAGAGGCACGCTAATCAACAAGAAAACCTGATCATTTAGAGGAACCACATGCGCGTATTTCTTCGTCTGGCCGCTTTGGCGGCACCGCTGCTGCTGCTCACGCTGCCGGTCTCTGCCGCGGATTATCCGGATCGTCCGGTGAAGCTGATCGTGCCGTTCGGCGCGGGCGGCCCGGCCGACGTCTATGCGCGCTTCCTCGCGAAGTATCTGTCCGAGGAGACCAAGCAGTCCTTCGTCGTCGAAGACCGGCCCGGCGCGGGCTCGGTCATCGGGACCGATCAGGTCGCTAAGTCCAAGCCCGACGGTTACACGCTGCTTGTGATGTCCAACACGCACACCGTGAACGAGACGCTGCTGCCAAATAAGCCATTCGAACTGATGCGCGATTTCGTGGCGGTGGCAAGCATCAATGAGTCCGATCTGCTGATGGTTGTGCATCCATCGGTGCCCGCGAAGACCGTCCAGGAGTTCATTGATCTGGCGAAGAAGGAGCCGGGCAAGCTCAATTATGCCTCGTCTGGGCCCGGCACGCCGTATCACATGGCCGGCGAGTTGTTTAAATCGCTGGCCGGAGTCGACATCGTGCACGTGCCGCACCGCGCTTCGGGCGATGCGCGCAACAGCGTCGTCTTAGGCACCGTACAGATGATGTTCGATGCGGTGCCGACGATGCTTGCGCTGTCCAAGGCGGGCCAAGTGCGCGCGCTCGCAACATCCGGCTCGAAGCGCAATCCGCTGACGCCCGATCTGCCGACCGTTGCCGAGACCGTTCCGGGCTACGACGCCACCATCTGGCTCGGGGTCATGGCGCCGAAAGGCACGCCGAAGGAGGTCGCCGATTTCCTCAACCAGCACATCAACAAAGTAATCCAATTGCCCGAGGTGAAAGAGGCCTGGCTGAAGCAGGGCGCGGTGCCGATGGTGATGTCGGCGTCCGAATTCGATGCCTTCCTGCGCAAGGACATCGACAAGTGGGGTAAGCTCATCAAGAGCGCGAACATCACGGTGCAATAGGCATGGCGCGCGGCCTTATCCTCATTGTTGCGACAGGTGTTCTCGCCGCAGCAGGGCTGTTGGCGTACGACCGTATTTTGGCCGAGCAAGCGACGGAGCGTCGTGCGCTGATCGCGCGCAACGCCGAACTGACCAACCAGGCGCTGGCGCCCGGCTCGGCATTGGCCTGCCTCGAAACGGAAGCCGGTTCGAGCATTGCCAAGGCGTGCGAGGTCGGCGTGTTCGCAACGCCGCAAGCGCTCTCAGCCGCGGTCGCATTCGTTGGCGAACGGCTGAAGCTGATCGAGGCGGCGCAGGCGCTCACGGCAGGCCAACGCGATTTCTTCGCGGCGGAGCGGCGCGCGATCGAGCGCGACCGGTTCGGCATTGCCGCGCATGTGCTCGCGCAAACCTATGGCTGCACGGTGGAGAAGTGCGCGGTCTTCGCGCTGCTGAACGACACCCGCACACTCAAGGCCGATCTCGCCGCGCAGCCCTTCGCGACGCTTGTCGCGCGTTATGAGGGCGTCTGGGACAAGCCGGTTGACGAACGCGTGCCGGTTGCGACGCTTCCCGGCGCTCCGGCCGAAGTGAAGGCGCAGGCCGCGCCGTCTGCTGCCGAGGCGCTGGCCAAGGCCGAGCCGCCGGCGAACGCGCCGCATCCGCTCGACAAGAAATGGACGCTGCCGTCGTCCGACTCTATTCCCGCGGTCAGCATCATGACGCCTGAGCCGAGGCTGCTGAAGGGCGAGGCGCCGCCCGAGCCTAAGCAGGCGGAGCAGAAAGCCGCCGAGCAGAAGCCTGAAGCTCCCGCACCGCTGCCGCCGAAGCGTCCACAGGTCAAGGCCGTCCAGCCAACGCAGGCAGCACAACCGGCGGAAGCACGCTAGGATCGGCCGACCGCTCAGGCCTGCCGATGTTCAAGTCCGTCCTCATTGCCAATCGCGGCGAGATCGCCACCCGCATCATCCGTACCGCGCGCCGCTTAGGGCTGCGCGTGATTGCGGTCTATTCGGAGGCGGACGCGCGCGCGCTGCACGTGCGCATGGCGGACGAGGCGCACCCGATCGGCCCGGCGGAAGCGGCGCGCAGCTATCTCAATGCCGGGCGGATCATCGCCGCGGCGAAGGCGTCCGGCGCCGACTGCATCCATCCGGGTTACGGTTTTCTGTCGGAGAATGCTGACTTCGCGCAGACCTGCGCCGATGCGGGCATCGTCTTCGTCGGCCCGCCGCCGGATGCGATCCGCGCGATGGGCCTGAAAGGCAGCGCCAAGGCGCTGATGGAAAAAGCCAGTGTGCCGGTCGTGCCCGGCTATCACGGGGAAGAGCAAAGCCTCGACCTGCTCAGGCGTAAGGCCGACGAGATCGGCTATCCCGTGCTGATCAAGGCGGTTGCCGGCGGCGGCGGCAAAGGCATGCGCAAGGTCAAGCAACCGGCCGATTTCGATGCCGCGCTCGCCAGCGCGCAGCGTGAGGCGCAGGCCGCCTTCGGCGATCCGCGCGTGCTGATTGAAAAATACGTCACCGCGCCTCGGCACATCGAGATCCAGGTTTTCGCCGACCGGCACGGCAACGTCATCCATCTCAACGAGCGCGACTGCTCTCTGCAGCGCCGGCACCAGAAAGTCATCGAGGAGGCGCCAGCGCCCGGCATGAGCGCGGCCTTGCGCGCGGCGATCGGCGCGGCCGCCGTGAAGGCCGCGCAGGCGGTCGGCTACGTCGGCGCAGGGACTGTCGAATTCATCGCCGACGGGACGGGTAGGCTGAAGCAAAATGGCTTCTGGTTCATGGAGATGAACACACGTCTTCAAGTGGAGCATCCGGTGACGGAGGTGGTGACCGGCCTCGACCTTGTGGAGTGGCAATTCCGCGTCGCCGCCGGCGAGAGATTGCCGCTCACGCAAGAGCGGGTGCCGCTCAAAGGTCACGCGGTCGAAGCACGGGTCTATGCCGAGGATCCGGAACACGGCTTCCTGCCATCGACAGGCAAGCTGCTGGCGCTGCGCTTTCCCGAGGCGCAAGGCGTGCGCATCGACACCGGTGTAGAGGAGGGCGATGCCGTCACGCCCTATTACGATCCGATGATCGCGAAAATGATCGCGCACGGGGGCTCGCGCGATCAAGCGCTCGACCGTCTGGCGGATGCGCTGGAGCTCACGGTCGTCATCGGACCGCACAGCAATGCGGGCTTCCTCGCCGCGCTCGTGCGGGCGCCGGAGTTTCGCCGCGGCGCATTCGACACCGGCTTCATTGACGCGCACCTGGCGGAGCTCGGAGCGGTGCCGCAGCCGCTCGATAAGGCCGCCGCCGCGCTCGGCGCACGCGAATGGCTCACGCGCGAGCAGACGCGCATTGCCGCGCTCGAACCGGGTTCACCGTGGGACGCGGAGGACGGGTTCCAGCTCTCCGGAGAGCGGCGTCTCGAACTGCCGTTGATCGCCGAAGGCGAGGGCGTCATCGCGCACGCGGTGTATGGGCGCGCCGCAGTGAGCGTGACCGTCGACGGCGAGCAACCCGCCGGCATTGCCGTCGCGGATGCCGACGCGATCTACGTCGTCCATCGCGGTCGGCAGACGCGCGTCGGCCTGCGTGACGTCGCACTCGACCGGGCCGGGGATTCCGATACCGGCGGCGTCGTGCGCGCGCCGATGCACGGCAAGGTGCTGGCGGTGACGGTGGAGAAGGGCGAGCGCGTGCATCGCGGCCAACGTCTCGCCATCATCGAAGCCATGAAGATGGAGCATGCGCTGACCGCGCCGAACGACGGCATTGTTGCCGAGATCGCGGTCGCGGCGGGCGCGCAGGTGGACGAAAGCGCGGCGGTCATGCGCATCGAGGCAGTAAAGGACTAAGTCGCGGATGGCGTTGCATCTCATCAAGCTCTGCGTCGGCGCGGACTCGGTCGCCGACCTCGAGGCCTGGATCAAGCAGAAGTTCAAGGCGAAGAAGAACGGCCAAAAGCCTGAGCGCTTTCACACCACCCGCATGGTGCCGAAGCGCGCGGAGGAATTGATAGGCGGCTCGCTGTACTGGGTCATCCGCGGCCAGATCACCTGTCGCGAGCGCATCCTCGGCATTCGTCCATTCAAGGACAAAGACGGCGTCGGCCGGTGCCGTATCGTGCTCGACGGCAAGGTCACTCTCGTCGAGCCGCGCCCGCGTGCCGCCTTCCAGGGCTGGCGCTATCTGGACGCGAAGGACGCGCCGCGCGATCTCGCTCGCGCCGCACCCGGCGCTGCCCGCATGCCCGAGGCGATGCGGCGGGAATTGCAGGAACTGGGATTGTTGTGACTTTGTCGTTCCCGCTTTCGCGGGGACGACAGCTGAAAGTCACACCCCCACATTATCGATCAGCCTCGTCGTCCCGAGCTTCGCCGCGACCAGCAGGCGAATTGGGCCGTCGTTTGGCGTCGCAATCGGCGCCAGCGTTAGCGCGTGGCGCGCCTCGAGGTAATCAATAGCAAATCCGGTTCGCGTGATTTCCGAGCGGCCGTCGGCGAGCACTGCGTCGATCGTCTCGCCGGCCTTGATCATCGCCGCACAATCCTTCAGCACCCGATGCAAGGCCGGCGCCGCCGCGCGCTGCTCCGCCGAGAGATACGCGTTGCGCGAGGAGAGGGCCAGGCCGTCGCGCTCGCGGACGGTCGGCACACCGATGATCTTCAGCGGCAGGTCCAGATCCTTCGCCATCTGCGTGATGACGCGAAGCTGTTGGTAGTCTTTCTGGCCGAACAGCGCGAGGTCGGGCTGTGTCTGCGTGAACAATTTCGCGACGACCGTTGTCACGCCGCCGAAGAAATGTGGACGGAACTTGTCTTCCAGCCCCGCCTTAGCGACGCCGGAAGGCTCGATCCGCGTCGCAAAGCCGTCCGGATACATCACGTCCGCCGTCGGCGCCCAGACGAGGTCGGCCTTTGCTTCGGTTAACGCGGCGATGTCGCGTTCGAACATGCGGGGATAGCTGCCGAAGTCCTCATGCGGGGCGAACTGGGTCGGATTAACGAAGACCGACACAATCACCCGGTCGGCACGGCGGCGCGCCGCCTTAACCAAGACCAGATGGCCACGATGCAGGGCGCCCATGGTCGGCACAAGAGCAACGGACTTCCGACCGAAGCCCTCTCTGGCCTTGCGCAGGTTCGTTAACGTGCGGGATATGGAAATATGGCGCGGCATAATGCGGCCCTGTTGGCAAACCGTCGTAGCAAGCAATTAGGCGCGGGACCACATGGATTAATGGTTAAGCGCCCTGCAACTTGACTAAACAACAATATAATTTGAGAATCCGTGCCTCTCCCAATTCGGCTCGCGCAACAAGAAACTGGTCGGCGACAGACGAGCTCTCCCGCGCATGGGTTTCCGCTGCATCGACAGTTTTGCGAAGCGCGTCGTCTACGCGAGTTCTTCCCGCGTAGGCTGACCGCGCTCGACGATCTTGACGAGCTGACGCTCGGGACCGCTGCAGGTTCACGACATCGTCGCGGTGCAGGACGAAGTAATGGGCCGCAGACCCGCGACCTCGGTTTCAATCTCCAGCGATCATCACAGCACCGAGGTCTCGGATCAGTGCTGCATCACTGCGCTGCGCTTGTGCAGCAGCGCGTCCGCAATTCTGGCCGAGAAACAGCCTCGAACTCGGTGTAAACTCCGGCGCATGAGTAAGGACAAAACCCCCGCGCCTGCATCCGCGCGGCCTGAGATCGAAGCCTTCCTCGAGAAGGTGAAGGCGCTCGGCCCGGCGTCGACGGCCGGACGGCGCGGGCGGCTGGTGTTTGCGCTCGACGCGACCATGAGCCGGCAGCCGACCTGGGACACGGCCTGCATGCTGCAGGCGGACATGTTCCGGGAGGCGGCGAGCGTCGGCGGGCTCGATATCCAGCTCGTCTATTTCCGCGGCTTGAATGAATGCCGCGCGTCCGGCTGGGTCGCCTCGGGCGAGAAGCTCGCGACACTGATGAGTCGTATCTCATGCGTCGGCGGGCATACGCAGATCGGCAAGGTGCTCGAGCATGCTCGGCAGGAGCACGCGCGCCAGCGCGTGCAGGCGCTGGTCTTTGTCGGCGACGCGATGGAAGAGGGTATCGACGATCTCTGCGCGACGGCAGGCGAGCTGGGATTGCTCGGTGTGCCGGCGTTCATGTTCCAGGAGGGACACGATCCGATCGCGGAGAACGCCTATCGCGCGATCGCGCGCCTTTCGGGCGGCGCGTACAGCCGCTTCGATGCCGGTTCGGCGCACCAACTCGGCGAGCTGCTGCGCGCCGTCGCAGCCTATGCGGCGGGCGGACGGAAGGCGCTCGCGGCCCTGAAACAGTCGGCGGGAGCGCGCGCGCTGCTCGCGCAATTGAAATAGCCATGCCTGTCATTTTCGGCCTCGTTGCGCTCGTGGTTGCCCTCTGGGTGCTGAACGTCATCTCCAAGGCCGACCCGAAGACCGGGGCGCGGGTCGTAAAGGTGGCCGGCGGACTGGTCGCACTCGGGCTGGCGGTCTTTCTCGGGCTGCGTGGCGAGATCGGCATCGCGATCCCGCTGGGGATCTTTGCGCTTGGACTGCTCGGCTGGGTGCCGTTCGGACCGGCTGGTTTCTCACAGCGCACACGGAAGACTGGCGGCCAGACCTCGCGCGTGCGCTCCGCCTGGCTGGAGATGGAACTCGATCACGACAGCGGTGCGATGCGCGGCACCGTGATCAACGGTCCGCATGCCGGCACCGATCTCGACCGTCTCGATATGACTACGCTCACGGCGCTCGTCGGCGAGGTGGATGAGGAAAGCCGCGCGCTACTTCTGGCGTATCTTGACCGCCGCGATCCCGGCTGGCGTGAACACGCTGAGGGCGATACGGCAGCGCGACCGCGGTCGAGGTCCTCCGGAAAAATGACGGACGAGGAGGCCTACCAGATCCTTGGCCTGCAGCCCGGCGCGAGCGACGACGAGATCTCCAGGGCCCATCGAGCGCTGATGAAGAAACTCCATCCCGACCAAGGGGGCTCGACGTATCTCGCGGCCCGCATCAACGAGGCCAAAGAGGTTCTTTTGCGCCGCCACTGAAACGCTCCGCACGCAACACCACGCGACGGCCCCTGCAACGACGTCCCTGTTCTTTTTGTTGCAGACAGTTAAGCAAAAGCGAGTGAACGGCGGGTTAGCGGCATAGCACCCTTGAGCAAAATGGCCTGGACACAGGCAAGCAAAGCAATGCCGTCCTTCGGACCGCTATGTCCATCCATGACGGAAAAGGCGCGGCGGCTACGTGTTCAGCCGCTCAATTCTTCAGCAGCATGCAGGGGATGTCGCTGCGCTTGAGGTGCTTGCAGGCGGCTTCGGCGGCATCTTTGTCGAGGCCTGCAAAGCGCGCGCGGTAAAGCGACTTCGCACCCTTGCTCACTTTTTCGGTGAACGGATCGGCGCCGCCGAGCTGATCCTTCGCCTTGTCCTGCGCTGCGGAAAGACGGTGCTTTGCTTCCTTCTCGTCATCGAAGGCTCCGACCTGGATTATCCAGCCGGACACATGCACTTTCACCTGCGGTGCCGGAGCAGGCGGAGGCTCGGCAACCGCGAGCTTCTCAGGCACGGCGCTGGCGACGCGCTGCACCGGGGCAGGGCGCGCCTCCTCCGGCGGGGGCAGCGCTTCGCCCTTCACGATCGAGACGTCGGTCACTTTGGCCGCCGGAGCAGGCGACAGACGGCCGCTGGTCGGCGGCACGGCCGAAAGCGTGGTCTTTTGCGTGCTGGACGAATGCACGGAGATGGTCTTGACCGGGATCGGCTTGATCGGGTCGGTCGAGCCGACCTCCACGCCGGCGCGCGGTTCACGCGCCTCCTGCACCGGAGTCGCAGTGGCGACTGCGACGCTTTCGGTACGCGCAGGCTCGGGCTCCGGCGCGGGCCGCGCGGTCTGCCAGCCTTCGACCACCGACGGAGCCGTACGTCTGGCAACCGCCTTCTCCATCGTGCTCTCGATCAGGCTGACGACGCGCGCGTCGCGCGCCCGCGCGGTGTGGCCGCCGAACACTACTGCGACGAGATAGCGATTGCCGCGATGCACGGACGTGACGATGTTGAATCCGGATTCGTTGATGTACCCGGTCTTGATGCCGTCCACGCCGTCGACGCTGCCGAGCAGGTGGTTATGTCCGCGCACCGTGTCGCCGTGGTACGCGAAGCTGCGTGTAGAGAAGTATTGGAAGTATTGCGGGAAGCGATCACGCAGCGCGCGGCCTATGATCGACTGATCGCGCGCGGTGGTGACCTGATCCTCGTCCGGCAGGCCGGACGCGTTGCGGTACGTCGTGTGCGTCATGCCGAGCGCGCGCGCTTTCGCGGTCATCATGCGTGCGAAGCTCGGCTCGTCGCCGCCGAGCGCCTCGCCGATCACGACGGCGACGTCATTTGCCGATTTGGTGACGATCGCCTTGATCGCAGTTTCAGCGCGTATACTGTCGCCAGCTTTAAGGCCGAGCTTCGAAGGCGCCTGCGCCGCAGCATGCGCGGACACAGGAAGTTCGGAAGCGAGCGAGAGTTGGCCGGACTGCAGACGCTCGAACAGAAGATAGAGCGTCATCATCTTAGTCAGCGATGCGGGATGGCGGATCTCATCGGGATTGGACGCCTGCAGCACCGCGCCCGAGTTGGCATCGACGACGATGGAGGAGGCCGGTGGTTCGTAGCTGTCGTGACGCGCAGCATGGGCGTGATGATGGCGTCGTGCACGCGCATCGGCTCCGACGGAGACAATGCTCGCGAATGCCATCGTCGTCAGTGCAAAGGCGCCCCAGCGAACACCACGTTGGACAAAAGTTCCGCGACGCAACATTCGCGCTCCCCCCACCCCGTATTGCCGCGCTGTAGGCTGATTTCGTGGCCAGATTATAGCGTGCGCGGGAGTAACCCCGCGCTTCATCGAACCAACCTAGATTGTTAAGCTTACCAAAAGTTTAAGGCGAAGCCTCGGATTCTACTCATCTTTTTGCGCTGCAGCGAGTCTCTTGACAGTCATTGTGCACCGCAATATATATGGCGGTATCCCGGGCAGCCGGGTAGGAATTTCAGACGGGCTCCGTATGGGCCGGGAAGGGTAGCGATGGTCAAGAATCTGGAAGACCTGCAGCAGGTCGGTAAAGACAACGTGGAAGTAGCGCTGAAATCGTTCGGTGCGCTGTCGAAGGGCGCGCAAGCGATCGCGGTTGAGGTCGCCGACTATCAGAAGAAGGCGTTCGAGGATGGCACCGCCGCTCTCGAGAAGCTGTTCGGTGTGAAGTCGCTCGACAAGGCGATCGAAGTGCAGACCGAATATGCCAAGACCGCCTACGAAGGCTTCGTCAGCAAGGCAAACAAGATCGGCGAGCTCTATGTCGATCTGGCCAAGGAGACGTACAAGCCGTTCGAGACGATCCTCGCCAAGAAGTAAAGCGTAGCGTTGAGTTCTGTAGCGTAGCGTTTGCAGCGTTCTGGTGCGTCGAGCCCGGCCCGGTTGGCCGGGCTTATGCTTTTTGGCCCTAATTGCACGCTAGTCTGAACGGTAATCGAGTCGCGCTTGCGTCGCGTTGGCGAATATCTATCTCCAGGAGGAGCAACGGAACCGCGATGGCGCCGCCTCCGTTTGTCCCCACTGTCAAGCCAACGGGCGGCTTGGAATGACGGTGCCCGGCTCGATATGATGGCGGCCGGCCCGCTTGAAGGCCGCGGCTGGAGGTTGGGGCTGGTCCTTTGCAATGCCGCGCGTGTCGACGCTCACCATGACTGCGACCGACAATTTCGAAGTTTTCGCTCCGGCGGTCGTCCGCATGGCGGACGACGACCGTAAGCGCCGCAACGAGCCGGGCAGTCCTGCAGGCCCGGGCACTGCCGTCATCACCAAGACCAAGCCGCAGACCAAGCGGCCGAGCATGTACCGCGTGCTCATCCTCAATGACGACTACACGCCGATGGAATTCGTCGTGCACATCCTGGAGCGTTTTTTCGGCAAGGATCACGAAGCCGCGACGCGCATTATGTTGCATGTGCATCACCATGGCATCGGCGAGTGCGGCATCTATACATACGAGGTGGCGGAGACCAAGGTAACGCAGGTGATGGACTTCGCCCGCAAGCATCAGCATCCGCTGCAGTGTGTGATGGAGAAGAAGTAAGTTTCGGAAGGCGTCCGAAATCAAGGGAAAGATGGAACACTGAATGCCCACATTTTCGCGCAGTCTCGAGCAGTCGCTGCATCGCGCCTTGGCGGTGGCGAATGAGCGGCACCACGAGTACGCCACGCTCGAGCATCTACTGCTAGCGCTGATCGACGACCAGGACGCGTCCGCGGTGATGCGCGCGTGCAATGTCGATCTCGACAAACTGCGCCGCAGCCTGACGTCCTATCTCGAATCCGAACTTGAGAATTTGATCACCGACGGCGCGGAAGATTCCAAACCGACAGCCGGTTTCCAGCGCGTGATCCAGCGCGCGGTCATTCACGTGCAGTCGTCGGGCCGCGAGGAGGTCACCGGCGCGAACGTGCTGGTCGCGATCTTCGCCGAGCGCGAGAGCCACGCCGCCTATTTCCTGCAAGAGCAGGACATGACGCGCTACGACGCCGTCAATTACATCAGCCACGGCATCGCCAAGCGGCCGGGCATGACCGAGTCGCGCCCCGTGCGCGGCGCGGAGGAGGAGGCGGACAGCAAAGGCAACGGCGATGAGCCGAAGAAGAAAGGCGACGCGCTCGAGGCCTATTGCGTCAACCTCAACAAGAAGGCGCGCGAGGGCAAGATCGACCCGCTGATCGGCCGTGACACCGAAATCAGCCGCACGATCCAGGTGCTCTGCCGCCGGCAGAAGAACAATCCACTGTTCGTGGGCGAAGCCGGCGTCGGTAAGACTGCGATCGCGGAAGGGCTTGCGCGGCGCATCGTCAACGGCGAGGTGCCGGACGTGCTTAAGGGCGCGACCGTGTTCGCGCTCGACATGGGCACCCTCTTGGCCGGCACGCGCTACCGCGGCGATTTCGAAGAGCGCCTCAAGCAGGTGATCAAGGAGATCGAGGCCTATCCGGGCGCAATCATGTTCATCGACGAGATCCACACCGTGATTGGCGCCGGCGCAACCTCCGGCGGCGCGATGGACGCGTCGAACCTGCTCAAACCCGCGCTCGCGAGCGGCACGATCCGCTGCATCGGCTCGACCACCTACAAGGAGTACCGCCAGTACTTCGAGAAGGACCGCGCGCTGGTGCGCCGCTTCCAGAAGATCGACGTCAACGAGCCGTCGGTTGCGGACGCGATCGAGATCCTGAAAGGGCTGAAGCCGTATTTCGAGGACTATCACAAGCTCAAATACACCAGCGAAGCGATCAAGGCGGCGGTGGAGTTGTCGTCAAAGTACATCCATGACCGCAAGCTGCCGGACAAGGCGATCGACGTGATCGACGAATCCGGCGCGGCGCAAATGCTGCTGCCCGAGAGCCGGCGCAAGAAGACGATCGGCATCAAGGAGATCGAGACGACGATCTCGACGATGGCGCGCATCCCGCCGAAGACGGTGTCGAAGGACGACGCCGAGGTGCTGCGGCATCTCGAGCAGACGCTGAAGTCGGTGGTCTACGGGCAGGACAAGGCGATCGACTCGCTGTCAGCGTCGATCAAGCTCGCGCGTGCTGGTTTGCGCGAGCCGGAGAAGCCGATCGGCTGCTATCTGTTCTCGGGTCCGACCGGCGTCGGCAAAACCGAAGTGGCCAAGCAGCTTGCGCAGTCGCTCGGGGTCGAGCTGATCCGCTTCGACATGTCGGAGTACATGGAGCGGCACACCGTGTCGCGCCTTATCGGCGCGCCTCCGGGCTATGTCGGCTTCGATCAGGGCGGCCTGCTCACCGACGCCATCGACCAGCATCCGCACAGCGTGCTGCTGCTGGACGAGATCGAGAAGGCGCATCCCGACCTGTTCAACGTGCTGCTACAGGTCATGGATCACGGCAAGCTGACCGACCACAACGGCAAGAGTGTCTCGTTCCGCAACGTCATCCTGATTATGACGACGAATGCGGGTGCGTCCGACATGGCCAAGGCGGCCTACGGCTTCACGCGCACGAAGCGGGAAGGGGACGATCAGGAGGCGATCGGCCGCCTGTTCGCGCCGGAATTCCGCAACCGTCTGGACGCGGTGATCACCTTCGCGCACCTGTCGCAGGAGGTGATCGAGAAGGTGGTCGAGAAGTTCGTGCTGCAGCTCGAGGCGCAGCTCGGCGACCGCAACGTCACGATCGAATTGAGCGACGAGGCGAAGCGCTGGCTGATCGCGAACGGCTACGACGAGCTTATGGGGGCGCGGCCGATGGCACGCGTGATCCAGGAGCACATCAAGAAGCCGCTCGCCGACGAGGTGCTGTTCGGCCACCTGAAGAACGGCGGCCATGTGCGTGTCGTCGTCGCTAAGGACGAACACGGCCGCGACAAGCTGGGCCTCGAATTCCTCGACGGTCCGGTCACGCCGCGTCCGGAGCGCCTGCCGGCCGTGAAGGCAAAGGCCAAGCGCCGTTCGCCGCGTCCGCGCCCGCAGAAGAAGGGCTCGGTGCCGAAGGTGCCGCTGGCGAAGGTTTAAGCCGCCGTCAGTTCTGCCAGCTCCAGATGATCGCGGCGAAAATCACTGCCGCGATCACTCCAGCCAACACCACGATGATGCGCTCCACAGGCTCGCCCTTGTGGAGGGCTTTCGCTTTCCTTTGTCCGCCAAATGCCGAGTGATCAAGGATGGCGAAAGGATAGGCGAGGAGAAGAATTGATGCCGCGGTGCAGGTTGCTGCCGCGATGGAAAAGGCGAGCCGTCCCGGCGCGGGAAACGCAACCAGCGGCAGGATCACCAGCAGCACGAAGATCATGATCGTCGTCATGATCAGATAGTCCGCCCCGCCAGCCAGTGCGGCCAATCGGGATGCTCGTCGCGCACGCACAATTCGCGCTGAGTGCAAAACATGAAAACAAAACCGAGATGCAGAAATCCGCTCAGGATGCTTGCAGGGTGAGATAAGGCTGCGGCGACGAGTTCATGGGGGGCGCGTCCGCTCGGGCTTGTCATTCTACCTATTTTTGCGCGCCCTGCATGCGGGCGCCACTGTTGCGCCTATGGGCACGTGGTCGTCCGTCATGCGGACTTACGAGACCAATTTCGTGTCCTTCGCCGCCGGAGTGGGGTCGGCGTTGACCTCCGTATTCGTGCTGGTGCTCGCCGGCACCTACATCGGCATCGGCGCGCTGACGCATAACCTTGGGCTGAGCCCCTGGTGGCTCGCCATCTCGACCGCGCTCATCTTCGCAGCGCCTGCACAGGTGATCTTGATCACCGCGCTGGGCGCCGGTTCGCCGCTGTTTGAAGTCGCGATCGCGGTGACGCTGAGCGCGATCCGCCTGTTTCCCATGGTCGTCGCGCTTATGCCTGTGCTGCGCGGGCCAAAAACGCGCACGCGCGAACTCGTCATCCCGACACATTTTACGTCGGTGAGCATGTGGGTCGAGAGCTTGCGTATCCTACCGTCGTTGCCGTTCGCGCGCCGCGTCGCGTTCTGCAACGGGCTGTCGGTCGCCTATTGCGGAACCGCGGTCGTGTTCGGCTTCGTTGGTTCATATCTCGCGGCGGGACTTCCGGCGCTGCTCTCGGCCGCGCTTCTGTTCATCACGCCGTTGTCGTTCCTGATGTCGACGGCGCGCAATGCGCGCGCGGCCATCGACAGGCTCGCGCTGGTGCTCGGGCTCCTGCTCGCGCCGCTGCTCACCTATTTCCAGATCGGGCTCGATCTGATGTGGACCGGCGTCATTGGGGGGACGCTGGCTTACGCGACGCACCGGCTGCTTGGTTTGCGCGCATGAACGAGCTCGCGCCCTATCTCATTCTGATCCTGGTCGGCTTCCTGCCGAACGAACTCTGGCGCATGCTCGGCCTCGTTCTCGCGCGCGGGCTGAACGAGAACTCGCAGATCGTGCTGTGGTCGCGCGCAGTCGCAACCGCGATCCTCACCGGCGTGGTCGCGAAATTGATCTTCTTCGCGCCGGGCGATCTCGCGAGCGTGCCGCTCGGCGTGCGCGTCGGAGCCGCGTCCGTGGGCTTTGCGGCGTTCCTTGCGGTTAGGCGCTCGGTGTTCGTCGGCGTGATGGCCGGCGAGGCGATCCTGGTCGGGGCAGGGCTGTTCTACGGAAGCTAAGCGAGTGCTGCCGCGAGATTCTTGGCCTGCTCGGCCAGCACTTCCGGCTTCTCCTTCTCGCTAGCCGGCGGCTTCATCATCGCGCCGGCCTTGCGCGGGATGACGTGCACATGCAGGTGGAAGACGACCTGCCCGCCCGCACCTTCGTTGAACTGCTGCACCGTGATGCCGTCTGCGCCGAACACTGACATGCCGGCCTTCGCGATCAGCTGCGCGACCCTGTGAACATGCGCGAGATCGTCGGGCGAAACGTCGAGGATGTTGCGCGCGGGCGCCTTCGGCAGCACGAGCGTGTGCCCTGGCGCGCGCGGCATTATGTCGAGGAACGCGAACGCCTTGTCGTCCTCGTAGACCTTATAGCAGGGCAATTCGCCGCGCAGGATCTTTGCGAAGATGTTGTTCGGATCGTAGCTAGGCATCGGGGTTACTCCTGCTCGACCAAATCCTTGCGGAATGGGCTGGCCGCCGCAAGCTCCACGCCGGCGGCCTCCACATACGAGCGTTCGCGGGACAGATACTCCGCAATCGCCCGGCGCAAGCCGGGATGGGCGATGTAATGCGCCGAATAGGTCGTGTGCGGAAGATAGCCGCGCGCGAGCTTGTGCTCGCCCTGAGCGCCGGCCTCCACGCGCTGAAGTTTGTTCGCGATCGCATACTCGATGGCCTGGTAGTAGCAGACCTCGAAGTGCAGGAAGGGGTGGTGCTCGACAGCGCCCCAGTTGCGGCCGTAGAGCGTGCCGCCGCCGATGAAATTGATCGCGCCCGCGACGTAGCGGCTGTTGCGTCTGGCCATCACCAGCAAGATGCGATCCGCCATCGCCGCGCCAACCAGCGAGAAGAACTCCCGATTGAGATAGGGCCGGCCCCATTTGCGCGAACCGGTGTCCATGTAGAAGGCGAAGAAGGCGTCCCACACGGCCTCGGTCAAATCGGAGCCGGTTAGCCAGTCGACGCTGATGCCCGGGGTGAGCGCTTCCTTACGCTCGCGACGGATCGTCTTGCGGTGGCGTGAATTGAGCGCGGAAAGGAAATCCTCGAACGAGCCGTAGCCTGCATTCTCCCAATGGAACTGCTGGTCCGTGCGCTGGAGGTAGCCACGCGCGCCGAGCGCCTCCCATTCCGGCCGCGTGAGGAACGTCACGTGCGCGGACGAGAGTTCGCTCGCGCGGGTGACCTCGGCCAGCGCATCCGCGAGCGCGCCCCGGACATCCATTGCAAGCGGACCGGGCTTCGCGAGCAGGCGAGGGCCCGTTACCGGCGTGAACGGCACGGCCACCTGAAGCTTCGGATAGTAGTCGCCGCCAGCGCGCTCAAACGCGTCCGCCCATCCGTGATCGAAGACGTATTCGCCCTTCGAGTGGCCCTTCAGGTAGCAGGGCGCAGCCGCGACGATCTCGCCGTCGGCCGTCTCGGCGAGCACGTGCCGCGGCTGCCAGCCGGTGCGCCCGCCAACCGTGCGGGCCTGTTCAAGGGCGAGCAAAAATGCATGTGAGACAAAAGGGTTGTCAGGCGGTCTTCGTGTAATGAATTCAGGGGACGAATTGTTTTTACGAGAGACATGAACGGCGCATGGATCCCAGCCCGCTGCCGGAATCTCGGCGATGGATTGGACGATGCGGATGCGGATGCGGGCGTCTTGCGTCATCGACGGGTTATCTAGCCCGAGTTTACGCCGGAACTGCGTAATCGTTCAGGTCTCAGGGCCGAAACCCCTCGAAAATCATCTGGTCCGCCAAGCGCGCGGCGGTACGGCGGTCATCGGCGCTGCGCACCGTCCAGGTCAGCAGCGGCAGGCCGAAAGCGCGCGCGATGACAGGCGCAGGCGAGGGCAGGTCCTTGACCGAGTAGGCGACGAAATGCGGCCGCGTGTGCCTTGCATGCAGCAGGAAGGCGAGCTGGCGCTTTTGGGTGCCGGTCAGGGCCTCCCATTCAGGATGGGGGTAATGGCGTTCGGCGACGATGCCGCGCGGGAGGGCAGGGGCGATCTGTCGGAGGTGTCGCACCACGGCAGGGTCGAACGACATCGCCGCGGCGGGGCCTTTGTAAGCGCAGAGCACATCCGTGACGCGCCGGGCAAGGCGCAAATCGCCATCGAACCGGCTCTTGATCTCTACGACTAAAGGCACACGCCCACCGACCAGATCGCAGAGTTCGCCAAGCGTCAGAATGCGGTCATCCGAATTGCGAAACCGCACCTCGCGCACCTCGGCCGCATTCAACTCGGCGAGCACCTTGTCACCTTCCGTCAGACGCCCGAGCCCGTCGTCATGATGCACGACAGCTTCGCCGTCGCGCGTCACCTGCACGTCGCATTCGATACCGTAACCGCCATCGATCGCGGCCCGGAATGCGGACGCGGTGTTCTCTATCACGCCCGCAAAAGCGTAGTGCAATCCGCGGTGCGCGATCGGCCGCGCGGTCAGCCAGGCAAGCCCGTGGCCTGCGCTCATTTGATCACGAACATGCCTTCGACTTCGACGGCTGCGTCGGCGGGCAGGGCGGATACGCCCACGGTCGTCCGCGCGTGCCGGCCGGAATCGCCGAATACCTCGACCATTAGGTCCGACGCGCCGTTCATCACCTTCGGGCCGTCGCCGAAGCCGGGCGCCGAGTTGATGAAGCCGCCAAGCCGCACCACGCGCGCGACGCGGTCGAGATCGCCGAGCACCGCCTTGAGCTGTGCCAGCAGGTTCACCGCGCACGCGCGCGCAGCGCGCTGACCGTCTTCGATCGAGACGGCACCGCCGAGCTGACCCTTGGCAACCAGCTTGCCGTCGGACCCGAAGCAGAGCTGTCCGGAGACGACCATGATGTTGCCCGCCTGCACGCTCGGCACGTAATTCGCAATCGGGGCGGCGGGGTTAGGCAAGCTAATTCCGAGACTTGCGAGCTTCTGTTCGACCGTGCCGGCCATGCGAAACCTCCTCTGCAGAGACGCGGATCCTTGGCCAATCGGCCGCTGCCACGCAAGCCGTTGCGGTCCCTCAGGCTACGCCTCTATCTTGCCGCGTTCCTGCATTCTCTCGGTCGCCGCAAGGAGACGCAATGAACCGCCGACCGCTCGCGCTGATGCTCGCCGGAGCGCTGATGTTGCCCACCGCAGCTTTGGCCGAGGGCGTGACGCTTGCGCCGCACAAAGCGGTCTACGCCTTGAGCCTTTTGTCCACGAAAGGCTCGCGCGGCGCGCAGACCGTGCGTGGGCGCATCTATTACGATTTCTCCGGCAGCGTGTGTCAGGGCTATACGCTCAAATTCCGCCAGATCTCCGATGTCATGTCTGAAGGCAAATCGGTGCTGACCGATCTTCGCGCCACGAGTTGGGAAGGCGGCGACGCGAAGGGCTACCGCTTCAACTCGGAGAACCTTACAGACAACGCCGTGACGGAAACGGCGGAAGGCCGCGCCGAGCGCAAGTCGAAAACAGTCGGCCTCACGCTCAGCAAGCCGAAGCGCAGGGCACTCAATCTGCCGGGCAGCATCGTGTTTCCAAGCGAGCAGATCCGCCGCGTCCTTGAGGCCGCACGCGCGGGCACGACGACGCTGGACATGCCGCTGTTCGACGGCTCGGAAACCGGTGAGAAGGTCTATGACACGTTCATCTTGATCGGAAAGCCGGTCCGCGGCCAGGTCGCGGATGCGGGCAGCAAGGTGGCTGGCCTTGCCGAGTTGACTCGTTGGCCGGTGACGATCAGCTATTTCGAGCGACCGTCCGCTCCAAAGAAGCTTGGCGACCGCACGCCAGCCTATGTGATGAGCTTCGAGTTGTACGAAAACGGCATCTCGCGAGCGCTGCTGCTCGATTACAATGATTTCTCCGTTCGCGGCGATCTCATCTCGCTGCAGATGAAGAAGGAAAAGCCGTGTAAATAGCGGCCGATCGGCCGCATGGCGGGTGCCAACAGCGGCGTTGAGGATCACTCCTCCTCGATCGCCAGGCCCTTCACCACCGCGTCGCGGCCGAACTTGGCGCGCAGGGCGTCGACGGCGTGCTCGGCCTTGGCAGTGCGGGCGTCGAGGAGGTCGGCGAGGTCGGCGCCGTGCGTCTCTTCCAACTGGCTGACGCCGATGCCGATCAGCCGGAAGCGCGTCCTGCCGGTCTCGTGCCGCAAGAGGTCGCGTCCGGCTTCGAAGATGCGTCCGGCAAGCTGTGTCGGGCCAGCGAGCGAGCGCGCCCGTGTACGGATTTTGAAATCGTTCGTCTTCAGCTTCAGGGTGATCGTCGAGCCGGCGAGGGCGTACGCTTTCAATCGCACGGAGACTTTCTCGGACAGCGCCCAGAGATGCTGCTCGAGCGGGCGCAGGTCAGCAATGTCGCGCTCGAACGTTGTCTCGGCGGATATGCTTTTGGTTTCGCGCTCTGGATCGACGCGGCGGTCGTCGATGCCGCGCGCGAGCCGCCACAGCCGCGAGCCCTCGACCCCATAGCGACGCGTCAGGTCATGCTCGTCGGCGCGTTGCAGGTCGGCGATGATGCGGAAGCCATCCTGCGCGAGCCTGGCGGCACTAACCGCACCGACGCCATAGATGAATCCGACCGGTTTCTCCGCCAAGAACGCCGGCGCTTCAACCGGCGCAAGGACGGCGAAGCCGCGCGGCTTGTCGAGATCGGACGCGATTTTGGCAAGGAATTTGTTGGAGGAGAGTCCGATCGACACGGTGATTCCGAGGTCGCGCTCGACCTCGCGCGCGAGCCGCGCGAGCGCCTTGGCCGGGCTCATCCCGTGCAGCCGCTCAGTGCCGGTGAGATCGAGAAAGGCTTCGTCGATCGACAATGGCTCAACCTGCGGAGTGAGTTTGAACATCGCCTCGCGCACCTGCCGGCCGACGGCGGCGTATTTCGCCATGTTCGGCTTGATCACAGTCGCGTTCGGGCAGCGCCGCAGCGCCTCGAACATCGGCATCGCGGAGCGCACGCCGAAAATGCGCGCAATGTAGCAGCAGGTCGCGACCACGCCGCGTTTCCCCCCACCGACGATCAGCGGCTTGTCGATCAGCGTGGGATCGTCCCGCTTCTCGATCGTGGCGTAGAAGGCGTCGCAGTCGATGTGAGCGATGGCGAGCCTGTGCAGATCGGCATGGCGCACAAGGCGAGGTGAACCGCAGGGCCGGCATCGCGTCGCCGGATCGCTCGCGTCGGCCGAGCAATCACGGCAGAAGGCGGTCACGGGATATCGCGCTCCCATCCGCCGCCGAGCGCCAACCGCGCGGCATCGACAACCTCCGGCTTCATCCCGTTCTCGGCGGCAAAGCCGATCATCAACGCCTCGTCGGACGCGAGATACTCCAGCACCCCGATGAGGAAGCCCGGCTGCGCCGCGGCGGAGCGAATCTCGTCCGGTCCGATGCCCGTTAGAGCGAGGAAGCGTGACAATCGTTCACCATCTGAAGCGATATAGCTAAGCGCCTGAATAGCCATCGATTCAGCCGCCTCGCGCTCGCCCTTGCCGCGCCCCTTCATGGGTATGATTTGCCTTTCTTTCAGAAATCGGCAGTAGGGTTGGCGATCATGCCCGAGAGCGCGCGCCAAGGCGACGCCGCCCGGATGGATCCAGAGGCGCCTTGGGGAAAACCGGGCGGGAGCAATGCCGAAAACCGTCCTGATCGTGGAAGACAACGAGCTCAACATGAAGCTCTTCCACGACCTCCTGGAAGCGCATGGCTACATGACGGTCGGAACGCGCAACGGCATCGATGCGCTCGGGCTCGCGCGCGAGCACCGACCGGATCTGATCCTGATGGACATCCAGTTGCCGGAAGTCTCCGGGCTCGAGGTCACGAAATGGCTCAAGGACGATCCCGAGCTGAAGGCCATTCCGGTCGTCGCGGTCACCGCCTTCGCGATGAAAGGTGACGAAGAGCGCATTCGCGAAGGGGGCTGCGAAGCCTACCTGTCGAAGCCGATCTCGGTCGCGAAATTCATCGAGACCGTGCGTCATTTTCTCGGTACGGCGTGAGGAGCGCCGAATGACCGCCCGCGTACTCGTTGTCGATGACGTCTCCACCAACGTGAAATTTCTCGAAGCGCGGCTGTCGGCCGAATATTTCGATGTCACGACCGCTTCGAACGGCGCGGAGGCGCTGACGCTGTGTGAGCGCGGCGAATGCGACATCGTGCTGCTCGACGTGATGATGCCGGACATGGACGGATTCGAGGTCTGCCGCCGGCTGAAATCGAATCCGGCCACGCATCATATCGCGGTCGTGATGGTGACCGCGCTCGATCAACCGTCTGACCGCGTGCGCGGGCTCGACGTCGGCGCCGACGATTTCTTGACCAAGCCGGTCAACGAAATGGCGCTCATCTCGCGCGTGCGTTCACTCACGCGATTGAAGATGGTGACAGACGAGTTGCGCATGCGCGCGCTCACCTCCCGCGAGATTGGGCTCGAGAGTCCCGAGCGCGAAGCCGTGGCCGAAGCGGGTCGTAACGGGCGCATTCTTATCGTGGACGACCGGCCGAGCTCCTATGAGCGCATCGCGGCGATGCTTGGCGAGCATGCGGTCGAGGTGGAGGCCGAGCCGGCGGAGGCGCTCATCCGTGCAGCGGAAGGCGACTATGAGCTGATCATCGTGTCGCTGTCGCTGGAGAATTTCGACGGTTTACGGCTGTGCAGCCAGCTCCGCTCAGTCGACCGCACGCGGCATATTCCGATCCTGGTGATCGCCGATCCGGACAGCGATGCGCGGCTCGCGCGCGGGCTTGAGATCGGGGTCAACGATTATCTTGTCCGTCCGCTCGACAAGAACGAGATGCTCGCCCGCGTGCGCACGCAGATCAAAAAGAAGCGCTATGCCGAGCGCTTGCGCGACAATGTTCAGATGTCGATCGAAGCGGCTATCACCGACGCGCTTACCGGGCTGCACAATCGCCGCTACATGGAGACGCATCTCAACGCGCTGGTCGAGCAGGCCGCAAGCCACGGCAAGCCGATCGCGGTGCTGGTGCTCGACATCGACTTCTTCAAGGCGATCAACGACACGCACGGGCACGACGCCGGCGACGACGTGCTGCGCGAGTTCGCGCTGCGTATCCGCAAATCGATCCGCAATATCGATCTCGCCTGCCGCTACGGCGGCGAGGAGTTCGTCATCGTGATGCCCGAGACCGACATGGGAGTCGCGACCATGGTCGCCGAGCGGCTGCGGCGCGCCGTCGCCGGCGAGTCGTTTCCGGTGCAGCAGGGCATGAAGCTTTTGAACGTCACCTTGTCGATCGGCCTCGCCACCCTCAGTGACGCGGGCGGCGACGCGGCGGCGATCCTCAAGCGTGCCGACCAGGCGCTCTATCGCGCAAAGCGGGACGGCCGCAATCGCGTGGCGGCGGACGCCGCCTGAAAAGCACGGCGACACGCCGGTACGGCCGTAAGGCTGTGCAATTCTTCCGACATATCAATGGGCTAAAAAGCCGTTGGCCGCGCGTCGCGGCTGGTCTAAGATTTTAGGCACGAGGCGGAGTCCAGCGCATTTTTCGCCCTGCGATTCAGGTCCGCCGCATCTCCTGGGTTCGTAGGGTTCGGCCGGTCCGGAAGCGGTTCGAGTGGCCTCCTCATGAAGCCGCTTCCGGCCGGTCAATAATCCCCTGAAATGCAAACAGGCGCCGCATAGGGCGCCTTTCGTGTCTTTCGCGGGAGCGGAAGCTTACTTGATCTTCCCTTCGCGGTATTCGACGTGCTTTTTCGCGACCGGGTCGTACTTCTTCTTCACCAGCTTGTCGGTCTGAGTGCGCGAATTCTTCTTGGTCACGTAGTAGTGGCCAGTGCCGGCGCTCGACACGAGCTTGATCTTGAGACTGATGGCTTTGGCCATGATGATCCTCAAACGGGGTAGGGAAATTTGGCGGCGAACCTAGCGTCCAAACGCCAAATGTCAAGGAAACAGGCCGATTTCAAGGCTCCGGCGGCCAGGGAGCCTCAGCTACAGTAACTCCCGGAAAAACTGCTGATTTTGCATGAAGTAGAACGGAACTGGTAGCGCGTGGGCCATGCCGGCCTCGACCCGGGCCAGGAGTTCCTCCAGCACGATGCCGGTGATGGTCGGCATGTCGAGATGCGCGGCCTCTTCGATGGGGGTCCAGACGAGTTCCACCAACTCCGACTCCGGCCCGACGACGCCCTCGATGCGGTGCGCGACGGCGCTTGTGTCCATCGTAAAGAAGCGCGTGTCAAAGCGTTTCGGCCGCCGCGGCGGCGTGATGGCGCGGGCGATGAAATGGACGTTGCCGAGGTCGGGATGCACGTTCGCCTTGGCGAACTCGGTCCAGATGTCGCCGGGCGTTTCCGGGGCGGAGCTGCGTTTGACGCCGAGCAGCAGCCCGGCTTCTTCCGCCGTCTCACGGATCGCGGCGAGCGCAAAGGCGCGCGGTTCGGCCGCCCCGGCAGCGACGCGGACGCGCAGCTTCGCCTCGGTGTCAGGATGCAGTTCGCTCGCCGCCACCATCGTGCGGTCGAGCGGCTCGATGCGCCCGCCGGGAAAGACAAATTTGCCGGGCATGAACTTATGGCCGTGATGGCGGCGGCCGAGCAGCACCTTCGGCACTGGCCCCGAGCGGTCGATCAGCATCAATGTTGCGGCATCGCGAGGCTCGCAGTCCGGAAAGGTCTGATTGCGCTCCGCTTTGGTCATCCGCTCGGCCCATAGTTTGCCGAGGTCCTTGTGCTCGCTCATCGTCCCTTCCGCTTTTTCTCTCTTCTCTCGGCGTGCTTTTTCGCGCGCCGCTGATGCCGCGGCTCGCGCTCATGCGCGCGGTGTGACGTACCCCGGCGACCCTCAGACAGCAATTCGAAACGCAGGGCGCCCGCGACGGGCGCCGCTTCGACGAGCTTCACGGTGACGCCGTCGCCGAGGCGATAGGTCTCGCCCGAGTGCTTGCCGACCATCGCATGCGCGCGTTCGTCGAAGCGGAAATATTCGTCGCCGATCGTGCGTGCCGGCACGAACCCGTCCGCGCCCGTATCCGCGAGCTTCACGAACAGTCCCGCGCGCGTGACCCCGGAGATGCGCCCGTCGAAGGTCGCGCCGACGCGGTCGGCGAGGAAATGCGCGATCAGCCGGTCGGCGGTCTCGCGCTCGGCCAGCATGGCGCGACGCTCGGTGGCCGAGATCGCCGCGCCGATTTCGGCAAGCACCGCGACGTCGGCATTCGGCGCGAGGCCGTCATCGCCGAGCTTGAGCGCGCGGATCAGACCGCGATGCACGACGAGATCGGCGTAGCGGCGGATCGGCGAGGTGAAATGCGCGTAACGGCGGAGATTGAGACCGAAGTGGCCGTAGTTTTCCGCCGCATATTCTGCTTGCGCCTGGCTGCGCAACACAATTTCGTTGACCAGCGTCTCGGCCTCGCGGTCCTTCACCTGCTTGAGGATGCGGTTGAACGCCTCGGGACGCAGCGCGCCGGCTTTGGGGAAGTTGATATCGAGCGTCTGCAGGAATTCGCGCAGCGCGTTGACCTTCTCCAGCGACGGCTCGTCGTGCACGCGATAGATCAGCGGCACGTGCGCCTTCTCAAGTGTCTCCGCCGCCGCGACGTTGGCCTGGATCATGAATTCTTCGATCAGCCGATGCGCTTCCAGCCGCTCCGGCACGACCACGCGGTCAACCGTGCCGTCGTGCTTTAACAGGATCTTGCGCTCGGGCAGATCGAGGTCGAGCGGCGAGCGCTCGGTGCGAGCCTTCGCCATCGCTTCATAGGCGGAGTAGAGCGGAGCGAGCACGGGCTCGAGCAGCGGCCCCGTCACCTCGTCGGGAGTGCCTGAGATCGCCGCCTGCGCCTGCATGTAGGAAAGCCGTGCGGCCGAGCGCATCATGATGCGGTGGAAGGTGTGCGACCTCTTGCGCCCGTCCGGACCGATCACCATGCGCACGGCAAGCGCGGCGCGGTCTTCCTGCGGGCGCAGCGAGCAGAGATCGTTGGAGATGCGCTCCGGCAGCATCGGCACGACGCGGTCGGGGAAATAGACCGAGTTGCCGCGCGTCAACGCTTCCTTGTCGAGCGCGGAGCCAGGCGTCACGTAATGCGCGACGTCAGCGATCGCGACGCGCACGATGAAGCCGCCTTTGTGATCTGGATCGGGTTCGGCCTGCACCGCGTCGTCGTGATCCTTCGCGTCAGGCGGGTCGATAGTGACGAAGGGCACGTCTCGCCAGTCCTCGCGATGCACCATTGTCGCCGGGCGCGCGAGTTCGGCCTCGGCGGTCGTCTCCCGGCGGAAGACGTGCGGGATGCCGTGCGCGTTGATCGCGATTAGGCTGACAGCTTTTTCGCTCGCGAGTGAGCCGAGCTTTTCGATCACACGTCCCGTCGGTAGCCCGAGCCGCCCGGAGCGTGAGATCTCGACCGCGACGAGGTTGCCGTCCTCGGCGTCCGCGGTCGCGCCTTCCGGAATGTGCAATTCCTTACCGAGCATCTTCTTGTCGACCGGCTCCAGCCGGCCGCCGCTGCCGGCCTTGCGAAAGACGCCGAGCACGCGATGCTTCGGCCGATCAATGACGCGGATAACGCGCCCGCGATGGCGGATGCCCTCGTCCTCCTCGGTCTCGTCGACGCGCAGCAGCACGCGGTCGCCGACGCCCGCCGCCTCGCTGGGACGCATCTTGCGCGGCACATGAATGCGGATCTTCGGAGCAGGGCCGTGCGCGTCCTCGTCCCATTCGTCGGGGGTGGCGATCAAATCGCCGTCACGGTCGCGCGCGGTGATGTCGGCGAGGACGGTCGAGGGCAGGGCGCCGGCATGATGCAGCTTGCGGCGACGCTTCTCGATCGCGCCTTCGTCTGCGAGGTCGCGCAGCATGCGCTTGAGATCGGCGCGCGCGGCGTTCTTCAGGCCGAAGGCGCGGGCGATCTCGCGGGTGCCGACCTTGCCCGGCTGTTCACGGATGAAGGCGATGAGATCGGCTTTGTCGGGAAGCGCGCCGGATTGTTTCGATGATTTGGGCAAGGGCAATGGGTCCGGCGGAAAAAGAAACTGGACGCAATGTAGGGATTAGCGCCGGGGGATGCTACTCAGGTAGCACGCCCGCTGCGGGTCAAAAGGTGACGTAAAGCTCCAGGCCCCCTTACGTCAGCTTTGGGCCAATAAGCGACATACCGCGACCACTGCCACATGTTCTGAAGCCACCGCTGTGATAGACTTGGTTATCTCATCCGCGCGGCGCGATAATGGGCAGCAGCGACGGCATTTCCATTGCCGTGATTGGTGGTGGCATCGGTGGGCTGACCGCCGCGCTTTGCCTGCG